>FZPS01000163.1_pt239 | contig 202308 bp, 177 predicted proteins | sample 1817821 | NCBI WGS metagenome assembly FZPS01 (sample SAMEA104158645, study PRJEB21678) | metagenome | place: Germany | collected 2015-04-21 | reverse complement strand
AGTTTTTGAGATACTTGAGCTCTCAGCAATACCGGGAAATTCCAGAGGGCTTAACCTACGAAGATTTGCTGTACACAACAGCAAATTATTCTTGATTATAGCTATACCTTGGGGCTAATGTTTACTCGTTTTCAGGACATTTTCCCTTTTCCTTGACAACTTTTCGCTTTTCGGAGGATATGTTCAAGGTACGCTGCACAATCTGCTTTTCATCGGCGGAATTGGCCAGAACCAGATTGATTCTGAATTGACATATGGTACAATCGATGGCTGCTATTTCCATACCGAGGGTGCCTTCTTCCACGGTGGCCGGATCCAGGGCGGGGAAGAGGCTTTCAATGATTTCGGGGGTTTCGATAACCCAGTATACAGTTTTATATATTCTGTCATCACGGCCTTTTTCCGGCCCCATGAGAACATTGGCAAGCTCGTCACCGATCAGGGTCATTATTTCGTGAGGGGTGGTGAGGAAAGCTTCCAATTCTGCAAGTTCTGCATGCCCCGCACTTTCCCAATCCGAATCCTCATCATGACGGACATATAGTCGTCCGGGTTTATAAAGAATATGCACATTGTGCTCGAGGATCAGACCGGTCAAATTTCCCTCGGTGTAATGCCCCCTGAAACCCAGGGAATTCTCTCCGGCATGTTCATAAATATAGAGAACATAATTGTCATTATTTTTCAAGTTATCAAGGGCTTTCACGGCCAGATTGTAGGCGGGAGATCCACGGGCGGGTGAACGTAAAAAAACCAGGCAGGCAAGGGAGACTATGATCAAAATATTCAAGATCGATATACCCAGCCAGAAGAGGTCGGGCCTGTGCCAACTGCGGGAATTGATTTTAAAATTCATGTGCTTTACCCCGGGTAAAATACATCCTTCTGGTTAATGGGTATGCCTCTACCGTTACAATAATGCACATGAGGATATGGAAATGACAATATAATGGGGCTATTCTTCACCCTTGATGACTGCCAGGGGGAAGAGGCGGGCTACCTTGCGGGTAATGCCGATTTCGGCCAGGGTGTCAATGACAGTTTCAATATCCTTGTATGCCTGGGGAGCTTCATCGAGATAGGCGCGGAAATCACGCCCCATGATCAGGATATCTTTCATTTTCTTCTCCAGTTCCTTGACCGATATTTCCCTTTTTGCTGCGGAACGGGAGAGGCGGCGGCCGGCGCCATGGTTGACCGAATTGAAGGTCGCCGACACCTTTTCGGTTGCGGTTACAATGTATGATGAGGTCCCCATGCTGCCCGGAATAATGGCCGGATGGCCGGTATGGCGGAATTTTGGTGGATTGAGCTGATGTCCGGGTGGGAGTGCACGCGTTGCACCTTTACGATGAATCAATAGCGTTTTTCCATCAATTTTTTCAAACTTGGCGATATTGTGGGCAACGTCGTAGACGATACCCAGGTCATAATCGGTGTCTCTACCACCCAGAATTTCGGCGAAGGCTTCCCGTATGTCATGGGTGATCCATTGGCGATTGCAGAAAGCGAAGTTCACGGCGCAGGCCATGGCTGCCAGGTATTTCCTGCCTTCCGGTGATCTGATAGGGACACAGGCAAGCCCGGCATTGGGCAGGGAAATTTTCATACGGGCAGCGTCCTTCTTCATGGTCCGCGAATAGTCGGTACAGATCTGATGGCCGAACCCCCGGCTTCCGGTATGGATGAGGACGGTAAGGTACCCCTCCCGTAACCCCATCCTGCCGGCAAAGTCTCTGTCAAAAACTTCGGCAACATGCCCGATTTCGATAAAATGGTTTCCGCCACCGATGGTGGATAGCTGGTTGCTTCTCGAGATTGCCTTCTTGCTCACGGATCCGAGGTCGGCACCGGGGAATTTGCCCCGTTCTTCGATGGAATCGATATCCTCTCCTCTGCCAAGGCCCATCTGGATCAATGCGGGAACCCCGCCGGTTACGACTTTGTTCAAGATATCTTTGATATTTCCAACATGTCGGCTTTCTTTTCCGATTCCGGTTGGGACTCTGGCAGTGATCGCCTGCATGATCTTGCGGAGTAACGGTTTGTCCATTTCACTTGCCGGAATATTTGTTTTCAGGAGACGGACACCGCAGTTGATGTCCATGCCCACTGCTCCGGAAGAAACTACCCCATCCTCGCTGTCCATGGCCATCACTCCGCCGATGGGCAAGCCGAAACCTTTATGAATGTCAGGCATCCCCAGAACATACCTGTAAACGCCCGGGAGGGATGCCGCGTCCATGAGCTGGGCCAGGGTTTCTTTTTCAGCAAAAGAGCGGGCCATCTTTTTGGATAGATAAACCCGGGCTTCAACGCGCATCGCGCCCTGCCTGGGGATAACATAGCAGTTTTTGCTTGAAGGCCGCAATATGGTCATGGCGGGGTTTCCTCCCTGTAATATAAATGATATCCAGAATTATTTATCCGGAAAAAATGGTCAAATCTCGGTATCAACACGTTCATTTTTGGCAAAAAGATCGATACGATCGATTGTTTTTTGCAGGGTTTCAAACAGATCGTAGCGTGTGAGGTCGAAATGGATCGGCGTGATGGAAATGTAACCTTCCTTGCTTGCGCCCACATCGAATTCTTCCTCATTTTGTGTTTCGATGACATCGCCGGCTAGCCAGTAATAGTGTTTGCCGCGAGGGTCGGTTCTCTTCTGGAAAGTGTTGCGGTAGCGGCGGTCTCCCAGGCGGGTTACGCGGGCCCCTTTGATCTTATCACCGGTGCCGGGCGGGACATTGATATTGAGCAAAGTCCCGGGTGGAAGGCTGGTTTCGATCAGAAGGGGTATCAGGCGGCAGGCGAACCTGGCCGAGAATTCAAAACCGGATTCATCAGGCTTGACAAGGGAGATGGCGATGGATGGTATTCCCAGAATGACCCCTTCCACGGCCGCCGACACGGTTCCCGAGTAGAAGATGTCGGTTCCAAGGTTGCTCCCTTGATTGATACCGGAAATGACCAATGAAGGTCTTTCCGGCAGGAGAGACTCGACGGCCAGTTTTACACAGTCCGATGGGGTGCCGTTAACGGACCATGCGGCCAATTCCGGATTGTGTAAATATCTAACAGGTTCCACACGGAGTGGGCGGTGCATGGTAATAGCATGCCCCACCGCACTTTGTTCGTGATCGGGAGCCACGATCGATATGCCCAACTCCTGACTGTATGCCTCGAATATTTTCTGGCTGAGAACCTGTATGCCTTCGGCAAAGATACCATCGTCGTTGGTAACAAGGATTGAATTTTTGAACATGAAATGAACCACTCCGTTTTTTTGAACAAAAACTAATTATCTGTCGCCAGTCGTCTTGCTCTTCGATCGGTTTCAAAAAATATTCTTTCCTCATCCATAGTAACAAGTTTACCCTCTTTCATCAATATTCTGCCATCGACAATGCTTAGTTCCACATCGGAACCGGAGGCAGAATAAACCAGATGAGCTTCAACATCATGGGGGGGCTGGAGATGGGGAAGATCTCTGGTTATACCGATGATGTCGGCGCGATATCCCTCTTCAATCACCCCTGTCTTCGGCAAAAAAAGTATTTCAGCCCCGTTCGTGGTTGCCAGCTGAAGGGCTTTGGCGGCCGGCAGGAGAGAGGGGTTTTCTTCCAACCCCTTGGGCAGGAGGGCAGCGAGGCGCATCTCTTCAAACATGTCCAGGTTGTTATTGCTTGCTGCACCATCGGTGCCAATACCGACCTTGATGCCTGCTTGAAGCATATCTATGACGGGGGCAATCCCACTTCCCAATTTAAGATTGCTGGTCGGGTTGTGAGCAACCCCGGCTTTCCTTGCAGCCAATATATCAATGTCATGGTTACGAAGATGGACGCAATGAGCACAGATGACTTTTCGGCCTTCAAAAAGACCGACCCTGTCAACCAGTTCCACGGGGGTGACTCCGTGTTCTTTCAGGCAGTTTTCAATTTCGAGCCTGCTTTCAGACATGTGGATCTGGATGGGAAGGTTTACTTTTTCAGCCAGGGAAATTATTCTTTTCAAGGATTCCGGGGGGCAGGTGTAGGGTGCATGTGGGCCGAGGGTAACGGTTATACGCCCTCCCGCACCACCGTGCCAGTTTTCAACCAGTTTTTCGGTATCATACAGGTCTTTCTCCAGCCGCCCGCTTGTTCCCACTATTCCATGTGCCAGTACAGCCCTGATACCCGTGATTTCAACAGCCCTGGCTACCTGATCCATGGAAAAGTACATATCGGTAAAGGTGGTTGTTCCGCTGCGGATCATCTCCGCAATGCCGAGCATCGTTCCCCAGAAAATATCTTCCGCGGTCAGGAGGTTTTCAAGCGGCCATATTTTTTCTTCCAGCCATTCCTGCAGGGGCAGGTCATCGGCGAATCCCCTGAAAAGTGTCATGGCTGCGTGGCCATGGGTATTTATCATTCCTGGCATGACGATCAGGCCGGAGGCATCGATTATTTCTGTGGTGGGTGGCAGTGCCAGGCGGGCCAGATTGTCATCCGTTGTGATGCCTTCAATTACACGCATGATGAGCCCACCGCCGATCAAGAGAGAGCCTTCAAAGATATTTCGGTCATCATCCATGGTAACTATGGTGGCATTTCTGATAAAAAGAGACGGCATTTATTTTAACCTCCCTGCAAAAGGAATCTAATTGATAAACAAAAGCTGCCATGCCCGGGATTCAGGTGCTTCTGTTCAATTCAATTATTTCATCATATTTGAATATGCCCCTTTCGGTGATAAAACCGTCAATCAATGTTCCCGGTGTTACATCGAAAGAGGGGTTGTAAGCGGTAACTCCTTCAGGAGCAATGAGTTTATCTGCAAAGTGAGTTACCTCGCGTGGATCCCGTTTTTCGATCTGTATGCGGCTGCCTTCATCCAGGTTGAAATCGATGGTAGAGACAGGGGCGGCGATATAAAATGGGATATGGTGATAATGAGCAAGGATGGCCAGCGCATATGTTCCGATCTTGTTGGCCGTGTCCCCGTTCGCGGCAATGCGGTCCGCCCCGGTTATAATCAGATCGATTTTTCCTTCAGCCATGACCGTGGCGGCGCAGCTATCGGTGATCAGGATAACTTCCATGCCCCCCCGCTGCAATTCAAAAGCCGTCAGCCGGGCACCCTGCAGGTACGGTCTTGTTTCACATGCGAATACGGCAAATTTTTTCCCCTCATGATATGCCGAGCGAAAAACTCCCAACGCTGTTCCCCAACCACCTGTGGCCAGTGCACCGGCGTTGCAGTGAGTCAGTACCGTGGCTCCATCGTTTACAAGTGCGGCACCGAAACCACCGATTTTTTTGTTGACCGCAATGTCCGCATGCATTATTGATTTTGCTTCTTCAAGCCAAAGATCGGCGATCAGGGAAGGTGAACTTGCTCTGTCCTTGATTGACCATATACGTCTCAAGGCCCACTCCAGGTTGACAGCGGTGGGGCGTGATTCGCTGAGGCGGTGGTAGGCGCTTCTCATTTCCGACCAGAAGTTTTCCTCTGCAATCCCCGGTCTGGCAATGGCAGAAAGAGCTTCCAGGGCCAGTCCGAATGCAGCGCATATTCCTATAGCGGGGGCCCCCCTGACAACCATGGAAGCAATGGCCCGGGCGACATCATCTGCATTGTGGCAATGATGATAGAGAATCCGGTGAGGGAGGATTCTCTGATCCAGCAATTTCAAATTTCGGGCTTTATCATCCCAGATCATGGGTTGCATACAGTCAACACGACTCCATTATTTTTCATCATAAACGTTATGTACGCTGCCGTTTATCTCGAAATGCTCGCCGGCAGAGAAGCAGGAACATTTTCCATGCTCCGGTGTATTAAGAATCGATGACAGGAAAAGCTTGCTGATTCTTTCACCATGCAAGGCCATCACTTCGAGGACTTCTTCATGGCTGAGGATATCCGGGGATATCCCGGCAGCATAGTTGGTAACCAATGCCACGGCTGCATAGCAGAGCCCGGCCTCACGTGCTAGCACAACCTCGGGGACATTGGTCATCCCCACCAGGTCGCCCCCCATATGCCGGTAAGCGCGAATTTCAGCAGGGGTTTCAAAACGGGGCCCTTCCGTTGCGATGTAGGTGCCCCGATCAAAATAATCGTGCCCAGCTTTTCGGCATTCATCCATGATTACTTCACGCAACCCCGGACAATAAGGTTCCGTAAAGTCGGTATGCGCGACAGGGTAGTTGGTGCCGTCATAGAAAGTGGAGGGACGCCCGCTGGTCAGGTCAATAAATTGATCGATAATCACGATTGAACCCGGGGGCATTTTGCGGTTCAGGGAACCCGAAGCTGCGGTGGCAAATACCTTTTTTACACCCAAAAATTTCAAGGCGGCAACATTGGCCCGGTAATTGACAAGATGGGGGGGGACGCTGTGTTTGCTGCCATGCCGCGGCAGAAAAAACACTTCGATGCCGTCAACCGTTGCCTTGCTTATCCTTGCCTGGCCGTAGATGGTCGATACCATTATTTTTTCTACTTTTTCGAGAAATTCAAGGCCGTAAAGGCCTGTCCCTCCGATGAGGCCGATTTTCAGGGACAATGAAATTTACCTCCTGTTTATATGCAGATGGTGAAGAAGGATACTGCTCCCGAAGTTTATCAATTCGTCGGCAAAGTCCAAAAGTCCTGCATTCAGTGGATCTACTTGAGCAATCTTTGGGTGGCAAAAAAATATAGTGATGCTTTGTTGCGGTGGCCCAGAAAACGATGGACGACACCCAACTCGAAAGTTATGAATGGCTCGTGGGGATTCAAGCGATATGCTTTTTCCAGAAAATCAAGGGATTCATCCCATTTCCCCAGATACCCCATTGCTTTGCCCAGGTAAAAAAACACTTCCCAATCATCCGGGGTGGATTCCAGTACCTTCATGAAGGCTTTCACAGCTTTTTCATAGGATGCCATGTTGTAGAGGGCAGCACCCTGGTTGAAATGCGCTTCTACCAGACCGGCATCCGCCCCGATAGCCTTTTTGAAATTTTCCAGGCCCCATTGATATTTGCCCTGATCGGCATAGATACTGCCGATGGTATTGTAAGCAAGTGCCTTGGTGGCAGGATCGCTGTCGAGGGCAGTAACGAGTTTCAACTCCTGAAGAGCTTTTTCATGATCCCCTTTCTGGTTTGAAGAGAGGCCGAGGCAGAAGTGGCCAATGATAAAATTCGGCTCCATCTTTGTCACCTTCTCGAATTCTTTTACCGCCTCGTCCAGCATGGCCAGATCCCAGAATCCAAGCCCCTTGCGGAAGGAAGTGATCGCTTTTTCTTCACTGATGCTGATAAAACTTGTTTTGATGTTATTGGCGGAAACTTTGTCGTTGGCATCGGTTTCCGGATTGATGCCGGACAACAGTTGACCGTCCTTTTTGATTTCAGTATCCTTTCCGGATGGTTCCTTGGACAGGAAGGAGTCCTCCCAATTCGTGAAATCATCGAGGAATCCATCCGGAAGAGTGTCGGGCAGAACAATATTATATTTTTCCTGGATGGCATTGACGCGTTCCTCGAATTTCAACCAGTTTTGAACACACTTGTCCATGGTGCCGCGTAAAGAAATCATGATGTCGGCAACCTTGTTCTTTTCCTGCTCGTTGATTCCATTTTCGAGTTCACTCTCGATCAGATCGAGTGCTTCGAAGACGGCTGAAAATCCGGCGAACATTATCCTTGCTCCTTTTGGGTCGACAATGATGGGCCGTCCATCATGCTTATGGTAATATTAATTTGCCAATAGATTATTTCTTATGCAGTCCATGGAGGAACAGACAAAATAAGCGGAAAAAACATGAATCATCACGGACAAATTCATGTTCGCTGTTTCCTGGAAAATCGCACCTCGATTCGCTCATGGGGTGTGTTCCGGGCTTGATTTACCAACTTGATTACACCTTGCAACTTTGATAAAATTGATGGAGTTGCAGGGGAATGTTTTAACTGATCGGTTTTTCAATTCTACAAAACTTGTTATATTCAATAGTGGCACTCAAAGGAGGGCATGATTCATGAAAGAAACCGGGGCCGAGAAAATGGTGAAGGGGATCGAGATCAAAAAACGCGGCGTTATAATGGACGTTACAACTCCCGAGCAGGCCCGCATTGCCGAGGAAGCCGGGGCAGTTGCAGTTATGGCTCTGGAAAGGGTTCCCGCCGATATCAGGGCTGCGGGAGGGGTGGCGCGCATGGCCGATCCCGAAATAATTGTCAGGATAATGGAAGCGGTAGATATTCCGGTGATGGCCAAAGTAAGGATAGGGCATATCGCCGAGGCCCAGATACTTGAAGAGATCGGCGTGGATTATATTGATGAAAGCGAAGTGCTTACCCCGGTGGATGAGGTGTTTCATCTGGACAAGCACAACTTCAAAGTTCCGTTCGTTTGTGGAGCCAGGGATCTGGGGGAAGCGTTGAGGCGGTTGTCCGAGGGGGCTTCGATGATCCGCACCAAAGGTGAACCGGGCACCGGAAACGTGGTGGAAGCTGTGCGCCATATCCGTTGTGTCAATGCGGAATTGCGCCAGGTGATGGAGACTCCAGACGAGGAACTCGTCGTTCTGGCCAAGCAAATGGGAGTGAGTATAGAATTACTGAAGCTGGTCAAGAAGGAAGGGCGTCTTCCGGTGGCCAATTTTGCTGCCGGCGGCATTGCAACCCCTGCCGATGCATCCCTGATGATGCAACTGGGATCTGATGGGATCTTTGTTGGTTCAGGGATTTTCAAATCTGACCAACCGGCGGCGCGGGCGGCGGCCATCGTCAAGGCGACGTTGCACTACGATGATCCCTCTGTCCTGGTCAATATATCACGTGGACTGGGCGAGGCGATGAAAGGGATGGAAATCTCGTCGCTGGACGATTCCGATCGTATGCAGGAGCGCGGGGTGTAGGGCAGAAAAATGTCGGCAAGACACTCCTGGCCCGGAATGATCAAGGCTACTGCCGGGTCCGGGAATGGTTTCATTGGTATCATCTGTCCTGGAAGTAGTTTTCCGGGAAGTATTTATGGTAGTGATTTTTGACGGCTCGTAACAAGTTGAACGGGGATGGGGGGACAGAGTTAAAAGGCTCATAAATTGGAAAAACATCTGATGGCCATGTCCGGGACCGGGAAATAATCCGTTTTTGAAAAAGGGTTATTTTTAACACTGTATTTGTTACCATGGGTTTTATATAATGGATATGCTTTATATCACACAGTAGCAGGTATATTTATGAACGTACATGATAGCAGGGTTCAGGTTTCCGGCAATGAAAGCCCCCAGGATAGCAACACCCCCGTCAAAACCGAAGGCTTTTTTCAGAAGCTCCTCGGCTACGGAAAATATTTTGGAAAACACTGGAATGAACCTCCCCCCGGACGTCATCTTTCATTCAAAGAATTCTTCGCTTATTCGGTCGGGGGCATAGGTGTTTACGGCGGCCAGACGCTGCCATTTTTTGTTACCTTGACTTACGGACTCTACATAGCCGCAGCTTTGAATTTCACCAATGATGAGATCATGTGGGTAGGGATTGCCAGCAGCATATTTGTTTTGATCCGGTCACCGTTGATCGGCATGATCATTGACAATACCAACACCCGCTACGGAAAATTCAGGCCCTATCTGATTTCAATGCCCATTCCTATCATTATCCTTTTTTTTGCCATCGGCTGGATCCCGCCCATGATTGGCAATCACCTTACCATGGTGATTGTTTTTGCCATTCTGTTCAATTTGCAACAGATTTTTATCGTCATTTATACCACCGCATTTACATCACTTGTTCAGGTTATCTCACCAAGCCCGGAAGAGCGGACCGATCTGATGTCTTATGGTGCATTTATATATTCACTGGGTCCTTCCCTGATCAATATTATTTTCCCCCTGGCCGCCAATCTTCTGTTCACGGTCTGGGGGACAAACGAGTGGGGAAAGAAGATCATCGTTGTTCAGGGAATCAATGCTATCGGGACTTTCAGATGGGTCCTGCCCATCCTGGCCATTTTGTTTTTTGGTTTTGGCCTGATTGCCGCTTTCTTTACCGAGGAGAGAATCGTTGTTCCCAAAAAATTCAAACATCGGATCGGGTTCCTTGAAGGAGTCAGGCGAACCCTGGAGAACAAGTATTTCTGGATTTTGAACGCTAGCACAGCTCTGGAAGCGTTGAAACTGATTGCCCTTACCTTTGTTGTCTGGATCTGCAATTATATGCTTGCCCCGCAAATGTCGGAGGCATTTGCTGCCAGCGTACAATCAATTTTCACAACGATCATGGGCATGGCATGTGTGCCGGGCATGCTTCTGGCGCCATGGCTTATCAACAGATTTGGCAAGCGGAACTTGATTGTATATTCAAACATGGGCACCATTATTTTCACAGTGCCGATGATCTTTTTCCTCGATTATCCCTATTTGTTGCTGGCCAGCTGTTTTCTGATCACTCTCTTCAATGCGGTACAGGTGGTCACCAAACCGGCTATCACCTCGCAGTTGTATGATTACCAGCAATATAAAACGGGTGACCGGCTGGAGGGGTTTCTGTCACAATTCACGGCCATAATCCTGGCCATTTTTACGATCATGATTGCTTTTATACAACCGAACGTTCAGAAATATTTTGGTTATATGGGCGAGATGGAAGGAGTCATCAGTCCCCTTTACAGTGCCGATGTGATCAATCCCATTATCAGAACGATGTGTATCATCGGAATAATCAGTGGAATCATCTGCACCATCCCCATGTTTTTCTGGGATCTCTCGGAAAAGAGACATAACCAGATCATGGACATCCTCAAAGTACGGGCCAATTTCGAGGATGGTCTCTGCGATGAAAAGACGAAGATAGAGCTTGAAGCCAGGATAGAAGCGGGAGAGAAAAATATTCTGGCATGGTTTGAAAACGTAGATAAAAAATAGTGTGGTAACAATCGCTGTCTGAACCAGGGCGGGGATTTTTTGAAAAATGCCGGGTATGGTGATGTTTTCATGGAAAAAAAGAAATCAAGGTAACAAACAATGGACAAATTTCAAAACAGGGTTCACCCCCCTCGCGAAAGTGCAACCGATGTTCCCGGGAGCACCGCCAGAACCGGAAACCCCTTCCAAAAAATCCCGGATTACATAAAATACCTGAAGGATCATTGGCATGTTCCTCCCCCGGGACGCTATCTGCCATTCAAGGAATTTTTTGCTTATTCTGTTGGCGGTATGGGTGCGGTGGGCGGAACGATGTTACCGTTTTTCATTGCCCTTACTTACGGGATCTACATTGCCGCAGCTTTGAATTTTACCAATGATGAAATCATGTGGGTGGGGATAGCCGGCAGCCTGTTCGTATTGATTCGATCACCCTTGATTGGCATGATCATTGATAATACCAACACCAGGTATGGAAAATTCAGGCCTTATCTGATTTCAATGCCCATTCCCATCGTCATCCTCTTTTTTGCCATCGGGTGGATTCCGCCCATGATCGACAATCATCTTGCCATGGTGATCGTTTTTGCCATTCTGTTCAACTTGCAACAGATTTTTATTGTAATCTACTCCAACGCATTTATCGCCCTGGTTCAGGTGATCTCGCCCAGCCCCGAGGAACGAACCGAACTGATGTCTTACGGTGCTTTCATCTATTCACTGGGCCCGACCATTGTCAATTTCATCTTTCCATTGCTTGCCAATCTCCTCTTCACGGTCTACGGGGTAAATGAGCTGGGGGAGAAGACGGTCATAGTTCAAGGGGTCAATGCCATCGGCACCTTCCAATGGATCCTGCCCATCATGGCTATCGTTTGTTTTGGTTGGGGGCTGATCGCTGCTTTTTACACCAGGGAAAGAATAGTAGTCCACAAAACCTTCAGACACAGGGTCAGTTTTCTTGATGGTGTCAAGCGGACCCTGGAAAACAAGTATTTCTGGATTTTGAATACTAGCACCGTTCTGGGAATATTCAAACTGGTCGGAACTTCTTTTTTCGTCTGGATCTGTGTCTATATGCTGGCCCCAAAAGCATCGGAGGCCTACGCTGCCAGCGTGCAGTCCATTTTCGCCACCATCCTGGGTACAGCCAGCGTTCCCGGAATGTTGCTGGCACCATGGCTTATCAACAAGGTCGGGAAGCGGAATCTGATCATATATTCCAATGCAGGTTCCATTTTCTTTACCATCCCGATGATATTTTTGCTCGATTACCCCTATCTGCTGTTGGCCTCCTGTTATCTGATTACGTTATTCAATGCGGTGCAGGTGGTCACCCAACCGGCCATCACATCGCAGTTGTACGACTATCAACAATACAGGACAGGTGACCGATTGGAAGGTTTTCTGTCACAGTTTTCGGGGATACTCATGGCCGTATTTGGCATATTACCTGCTTTCATCCAACCCAATGTGCAGAAATATTTTGGCTACATGGGAGAAGTGGAAGGAGTTATCAGCCCTCTTTACAACGCCGGCGTGATCAATCCCATCATCAGGGCAATGTGTCTGGTCGGTATAATCAGTGGTATTTTGGGGACCATACCCATGTTTTTCTGGGATCTTTCCGAAAAAAGGCATGATCAGATCATGGACATACTGAAAGTACGGGCCAATTGCCGGGATGGCCTTTGCGATGAGAAGACAAGGATAGAGCTTGAAACGAGGATAGAGGCGGGCGAGGAAGATGTAATGTCATGGTTTACAGAGAAAACCAATGGACTTTGATTCAGCCAGGGATGGACACGATACATTGTTGGCGGCAGGCATTCGTTGTTTCTGCCCCTTGAAATATCATTGAACGTGGGATATAATATGTTTCGTCAGTCAGAAGGGGTAATCCGGGCCGACGTAGCTCAATTGGCAGAGCAGCTGATTTGTAATCAGCAGGTTGAGGGTTCGAGTCCCCCCGTCGGCTCCAGCAAAACAAATAGTTTCGATCCCGGTACGAGATGCCGGGTTTTTTATGTAATGGCGTGAAAGCTATCGGAGTCAGTCAAAAAAATATGCGATTCCGGGATCAACCATGATCCGGCATTGTAACTTGCTATTGCCCGAACGTATGTACAGTTGAGGTGAAGGGTAATTGCTGTCATGAAACAGGGGCGGCTCGAAATATCTGACTCTCCGGCTTTCTTGACAGCCTTGCTATACTCATGTAAAATATGCGTGGGGAAAAACGCAAACAGCACCGGATGGGTGGCGGTTACAGCTCGGATTTCCCCGGCCAAATAAAATTTGCTTTGACAGGGATTTGTGTGGAGAGGTACCCAAGTTGGCCAAAGGGGGCAGACTGTAAATCTGCTGGCAGTGCCTTCACTGGTTCGAATCCAGTCCTCTCCACCATTTTTATTTCTTCACCCGATTTGACGGTCGAAGTCAGACGGTAAAGCAGGGGAAGGCCGGACAGGGCCTTCCCCTGTTTGTGTACGGATACGGAATGGGTGTTGTACATCCGATACGCCGTGGGGCGACCCGGCCTGCGGAGCCCGAAGTTTGAATGAACTTTAATTATCGGGCAATAGATGGTAATATATAATATAAAAAAAGCCTGAAAAAGGTGAAATAAGGCCAAAGGGGTTGTTGCGGTTGAGGATCATCAAAGAACGGACGATAGAGCAAGCCTGGAGGATGTCGATGTGGTCCTGCGCCCGATACGGGTACAGTTACAAGATCGAGAAAGGTAGCTACGAGGGACAGATACGAAAACAGCTCGATCACCTCGCTGTTGTCATTGAAAATCCGGGAATCAGGCCCCTGGCTGTTTCCATGCCAGAAAGTTCAAGCATTCCTGCACCCACATCCGAAGAGAAGATCCAGGCTTATTTTTATGAGTACCTGGCTACCGACACAAAAGGGGAGAAGGAAGACTACACCTATGGACAGTACATTTCCCGGCAGCTGGACAGGCTGATTTATTTGTTGAATGTTTCCGGGGGAGCCACCAACCAGGCTTGTATGAATATTGGTGATCAGGACAGTATCGAACTTGAGGACCCTCCCTGCCTGCGGGTGGTTGATTTTAAAATCGTCGAAGGCAGGCTTCTCATGTCCCTTTTCTTCAGGTCCTGGGATCTTTTTGCCGGTTTTCCGGAGAACATAGGGGGGTTGCAATTGTTGAAAGAATATATCCTGATGCAACTTTCCTTTCCAGCCGAGGACGGGCCGATAGTTGCTTATTCCTCGGGGGCTCACCTGTACGAACAGTATTTCCCCCTGGTAAATACGTTGAACATACATCAATGCTAATCTGGAAAAATCGAAGGAGAGGAACTTGTATTGGTAGACATAATGCCTCGGCCGGAGTACCCCCGCCCGGATTTTCAGAGAAAAACCTGGATGAATCTGAACGGCGAATGGGATTTTGCCTATGATCCCGGAGGAGTGGGTGAGAAGGAGAAGTGGTTCAACAGGACATCCTTGCCCGACAAAATCATCGTTCCCTTCCCGGTGGAGTCCGATGCCAGCGGAAAGTCCCGGGCGCATCCACCCCGTTTCCTCTGGTATCTAAAACGGTTTACCATGCCCCCGAAGATGAAGGGCAGACCAGCGCTGCTCCATTTCGGTGCAGTTGACTATCATGCCCGGTGCTGGATCAACGGGCATTTTGCAGGCGAGCACCGGGGGGGATACACTCCTTTCAGTTTTGATATCACCTCTTTCCTGAACGAAGGGGAGAATGTCCTGGTGGTCAAGGCCGAGGATTCTCGATCCATGTTCCAGGTGCGGGGCAAACAAAGTTTTCTCAAAAAAGACTTCATGATATTTTATCGGCCGGTCAGCGGGATATGGCAGACGGTCTGGCTGGAAAGCGTTGGTTCAACATATCTGGAAGAGGTTCTGCTCCTGCCCGACTACAGGAAGGAGAGCATGGTTTTCAAGATCAGGTTGAACCGGGACACCGGAGCACGGATATTGATCAGGGTAGTCGATCCGGAGGGAGGCAGATCTGCTTCCGTGGAGACAGAACTCGAAGGAGTCCAAAGTTCGTTGAGCATCGCCTTGAAGAAAATATTTCCCTGGTCCCCGGACAAGCCAGATCTGTACAGGGTGTATTATACACTGAAAGGCCCGGATGGGGCAGTAAGCGACCAGGTTGAAAGTTATTTCGGGTGGAGGGAGATCAGTATCAAGGGCGACCGGATCTTCCTTAACGGCCGCCCTCTTTATCAGAAACTTCTCCTCAACCAGGGTTATTACCCGGGGGGGCATTATACGGCCACTGATGATCAGGTGTTGCGGCGAGATGTTGAAATGGTCAAGGAAATGGGCTACAACGGGATCCGCATTCATCAGAAGATAGAGGATAAAAGGCTGCTTTACTGGTGCGACACTCTCGGCCTTCTGACCTGGGCGGAGATGCCCTCATTCTATCTACCATCCAGGGCCAGCAGGAAGGGCCTCTTTGAAGAATGGAAACAATTCATGAGGCGGGATTTCAACCATCCCTGCATCATTGCCTGGGTTCCTTTCAACGAAACCTGGGGGGTTATGGATCTGTTCTGGAAAAAAAGCACACGCCTCTTCATAAAGAAAGTGGTTGCATTTACCCGCAACTTTGATCGCACACGCCCGGTGATCGACAATAGCGGTTTCGATCATGTGGATTCGGATATTGTCGATATCCATCTTTATCCTCTGGTCGCGCCTTCGGCGAAGAGATTTCAACAGATGTTCAAGCGTTACCGTTCAGGAAAAAATATGGAATACGGGCTGTTGGGGCATCTCTACAACCTCCTGTTTCCCTGGATCCCGATTGTAAAAAGGCCCCTTGCGCCGGGAGCCAGATACAGTGGCCAACCTATCATGATCAGCGAATACGGCGGGTTCGGTTTTTATCGAAGCAAGAAAGGCAAGGGATTGGAAGAAAATCTTCGTGATTACACCCGGGCGATCATGGAAGAGGATTGGGTCTGTGGGTATTGTTATACACAGCAGTACGATACATACCAGGAACGCAATGGATTGATTACCTTCGAGCGGAATTACAAGCTGTCTCCCGAAATAACAAGAAATATCAACCTTCCCCGGTAGTTCCTTCAGTATATATTGCAAAGATGCTAACTGGAATGCTTCGTTTCTTTTTTTTCTGCACGGCGGCTAAACAGGTAATACAACACCGGTATGAAGACCAGCAGCAGCAAAGTGCCGCCGGTCTGGCCGCCGATGATGGCAATAGCCATCGGGGCCTGGATCTGGCTTCCCTGCCCCATGCCGAAAGCAAGCGGCAGAAGTCCCAGGATGGTAGTCAGGGTGGTCATCAGGATCGGTCTCAGGCGAGCCACCGCACCTTCGACAATGGCTTCTTTCAGGGGCAATTTGTGAATCTGACGCAGCTGATTGATGAAATCAACCATGATGATGCCGCTGTTTACAAAAACTCCCGAGAGGACAATGGCCCCGATCATGGCCGGGACACTTACGCTGTTCCGGGTGATGAGAAGGGCCAGAATGGCACCTGTATAGGCCAGCGGAAGACTCAATATGATGATAAAAGGATAGAGAACAGATTCAAACTGCGCGGCCATGACGAAATATACCAGCAACGCGGCAACAATGAAGACCAGTTCCAGTTCACCGAAAGCTTCCTCCATTATCTTGGCGGTACCCGAAGGTTCAATCTTGTAGCCGGGCGGGATATCGATTTCTTCAAGGGCGTTCAGGGCCTCATCCTGCGCTGTGCCAAAATCAAGGCCCCGGTATTGGGCCTGTACCTGACCGATAATGTGTTTGTTCTTGCGGGGGATACTGAGCGGCCCGAAAGATTCCTCGAGAGTGGCTACATCTTCAAGCCGTACGTGAGATCCAGTCATGGTCTGCACGCTGATTTTCTCAAGTTCTTCCGTGGTGGAAAGTTCATCTTCCTTGTAGCCGACGATCAAACTGTACAGATTGTCATCTATTTCCAGATTGGTTACCGTTACACCCTGGATTGCCTGCCGTATGGCCATGGCAATCTGGAAGGTGGTAATCCCATTTTCGAGGGCTTTCTCCTGATCGATATTGATATGAATTTCGGGGCGGTTCTCTTCCATCAAGGATTTGACGTCGGTGAGAGTGGGCAAAGCCCCCAGTTTTTCGGCTACCACCGCTGAAAGGTCCTTCACCTTTTCCAGGGATTCTCCCTCGATGTCAAGCTCCAATCCCACTTCCATGCCGGATGCTTCGAGGAGCGTTTCCCTGGTAAAGATCAGTTCTGCTTCCGGCAATATCTTTGCCGTCTGTTTTCGTATCCGGGCAATCAGGTTATCTATATCCCTGAATGAATCCTGGTTCAGGCGAACTTTGATCCGGGCTTGATTGGTCATCCCGGATTCCATGGCCATCCCCAGGAAACCAGCATCACCGACCCGGGCAGAGAAAGAATCGATCTGATCGTACTGCTCGAGTATCTGTTCCACCTCTTTTACATAATCATCCGTATGATGCATCGGTGTACCGGGTGGCAGGGTGATATCTATGGAAAATGATGGCTCCTCCGGAATGGGAAAGAGGTCGGTGCCCAGCGACGGGTAAAACATCACTCCGAGCAGAAAAAAGAGGACCCCTCCGACAGCCACGGGCCACCTGTATTTGATGGCCCTGTCCATGATGCGGCGGTAAAATGGCAAACGTGGCGGGGCAGCTTCCATATCCTTGCCTGTTCCCAGAAGGATGGAAGCCAGAAGGGGGACGACGGTCAGGGCGATCACCAGTGAGGCCAGCAGGGCACAGGCTACCGTGACGGCGAATTCGGTGAACAGTTCACCGGCTATTCCGCTAAGAAACACCACGGGAAAGAAGACACATATGGTCGTGAGGGTGGAGGCAAATATGGCTCCAAAAACCTCGTTGCTGCCCTTGACGGCAGCATCCCTCGGTGTTGCCCCGAGCTGAAAATGACGATAGATATTTTCACTGACCACGATCGAGTTGTCAACGAGCATCCCGGCGGACAGGGCCAACCCTCCCAGGGTCATCAGGTTGATGGTCATCTTCGTGAAATAGAGAATGGAAAAAGTGAAGATGACGGCTGTGGGGATGGAAAGCCCGATGATCAAGGCGGTACGCCAATTTTTTAAAAAGAGCATGAGTATGACGATGGCCAGCAAGGCGCCTCCAAGAAGTGTCCACCCCAGATCCTTGAGTGCCATCTCTATTTCGCGTCCCTGGTCAAGCGGGAAGGCATAGGAGATCTCTTTCCCATCGGAAGCGAATTCATCTTTTATCTCATCAAGAACCTTGCGGACTTCACGGGCCACGGCCACGGTATTGGCGTCTCCCTCCTTCTGGAGGATAAGACTGATGCCCGGTTGCCGATTTATCCTCGTTATGGTGCTTTGGGGGTGTTTGGCGATTCCGATATCGCCTATCGACCCGAGATATATGGGAATCAGGGGGAGATCCCCCTCGAACATCTGGGTTTGATCGGCCATGCCTGCCTGGGTAAGGATGTAAGTCAAGGCAAGTTCGGCCAGGGAATCTTCGATTTTTCGTGATGCATGATCGAGCTCCCTGGTAACCCCCGCCTTGATCTGTTCCATCCACAATTCATAATCCGGGACCCTGCTGACAACCAGGTTCCCGATCTGCTCCTCGTCAATGTTCTTCAGGTAATCATCCTGAATCGGTATGATTATCTGTCCCTGATCCAGTTCTTCGGGGGGGAGAAGGTCATCGGCGGGTTCCCAGGGCAGATATTCTCTCCATTCCGGGGGGAGAAGATCGACCAGAGTGTCGGTAGAAACCGTATCGTCCTGCTGGTCAGGTGCAAGTGTGATAGATACATAATTGCGATCTTTATCTATGTGAATATCTTCGACCATGTCTTTCAGATAGATGGTTTCCATCGGAATATCTTCCGGTTTGAACTCCGGAAGGTCCATGGAAGATAGATGCTTGTTGAGGTCGATGTTGATTGATTTTCCTATAATATTTTTTAATTTCTCCTCGTCCATGTTGAACCCGACGACGATATTCCTGATCAAATCGATGTCCGGGGTTTTGCCCACGAATCGCAATCGGACATTGTGTTCGTCTATATCCTTGATGCCTGCCGGTATATCGAGTAGACTGGCTCTCAGAATATCCACGATCGTACTGAAGGATAGATTGTTCTCTTCCACCATTCTGGGAGAAAGGTGAACAAAAAGGTCCTGGTTGATTCCCCCCTCAACGCTGACGCTGGCAATACCCGGGACGGTGTCCAAACGGGGGGCAATGACTTCATGGGCCTGGTCGGTGAGTGCAATCAGATCCTCGCTTCCGCTTACCGAAACCTGCATGATAGGCATCATGGTCGGGTCGAATTCCAGTATTATGGGACGCTGGACGCCTTCCGGCAAGGTAAGCAGGTCCAGTCGTGCACCGATATCTTCCCTCAGTGCACTGACATTGGTACCCCATTTGAACTGGAGGACGATCAAGGAAAGGCTTTCCTGTGAAAAAGAATAAAGCGTGGTCAGACCGCTGGTGGTGGAGGCCATATCCTCGATTGGTTCTGTGACCAGGCTAAGAGTTTCCTGGGGGGCGCTTCCCGGAAAAAGGGTGATGACCGCAAGGACCGGGGGTTCTATATCTGGCAGAAGGCCGAGAGAAGCCTGGGACAATGAAACGATGCCGATAACCATGACAAGAAGTAGTATGGTGCATGTTGCAATCGGCCGTTCTACAGCCAGTTTTGCTAGATTCATTTTCTGGTCCTCATGGCTATACCTGCTTTTATCTAAAAAAATACAACACAAACATTTTAACATAACCGCATCTTGTTGGCCAAATAATATTTATCGCCGGACCGCGGCAGTGAAGCCATTACTGCGAAAAACCCTCCGGCCAATGGCTTGAACCGGATCCTGATCGGAAAAGATTTTGAACTGGAAAAAGTCTGGGAATAGGAAGATAATTGTTGAAAATAATAACAATATCGCTCTTTGTCTTTACTTTGCTACCCCTGTTTCTTATACTAATGATAATGATCAGCATCTATAATATAAATATGGGGAGACATATTGAGAGGGTGGTTGTACAGTTATGGTAACTGCTATCTTGATCGGTGCAGGTGACAGGGGAAGCGGTGTATACGGACAGTGGGCACTGAAAAATAAAAAAAGAATAAGATTTGTAGCGGTTGCCGAGCCAAGGCCCGTCAGGCGTGAAAAGTTTGCTGCGGCGCATGGCATCGGCCCTGAAAAATGTTTCGAATCCTGGGAAGATATCCTGGAGCAGGAAAAAATGGCTGACATATGTTTTGTCGCCACCCAGGATCAGATGCATACAGCTCCGGTATTGAAGGCGCTGGGGCTTGGGTATCACGTCATGGTTGAGAAACCCATGGCCACGACACCGGAAGAATGTTACCGGATGATCAATATTGCTGAACAGTCTGGCAAGCAGTTGTGGGTTGCCCATGTCCTGCGCTATACACCATTCTTTTCCACGATTAAAAGAGTAGTTGAAGAAGGCCGGATCGGAAGAATTACAAACATAAACCATAGTGAAAATGTTTCCTACTGGCACTTTGCACATTCCTACGTGAGAGGCAACTGGAGCCGAACCGAAGAGTCGAGTCCCATGATTCTGGCCAAAACCTGTCATGACCTGGACATCATCCACTGGCTTGTTGGTTCCCCGGTGAAAAAGCTGAGCTCTTTTGGTGGACTGAATTTCTACCGGAAAGAGAATGCGCCGGAAAATGCTGCCCTTCGTTGCCTCGATAATTGTGCGCTCAAAGATAACTGTCAATGGTACGCCCCGCGTCTCTATGGCAGGGCCGAACCCTTGTTGCAGGTAGGTTTGCGATCCCGATATTTTTACAAGAGACTCGTGGCCAGGATTGCCCTGGACTGCCCCTTTATCATGAAATTTGCCAGCATGATCTACCGTCCTTTGAAGACACTCGTGGAATGGGACATGTGGCCGGCTTCTGTTATTACTGATGACTTTTCGAAAGAGGGCAAGGAGCGGGCTTTGAAAGAAGGGCCCTACGGACGTTGCGTTTTCCATTGCGACAACGATGTATGCGATAACCAGATCGTCAGCATGGAATTCGAAAATGATGTAAAAGCGACTTTGACCGTTCATGGCTTTGCTTCTTCGGAGGGGCGATGGATCAGAATTGAAGGAACCAAGGGCACCTTGCTGGGGAAATTCACGGCCGAAAACCAGGAAATTGCGACTTATGATCATCATAACGTGAGAAAGAGGGTTTTGATGAAAACCGATCTGTCCCTGTCGGGGCATCTGGGCGGGGATGACGGCATAATGAAGTCTCTGGTTAAATTTCTGGAAGAGGAAAAAAACAACAAGGTTTCCAAGGTGCTTACGTCTGCAAAAGCATCCCTGGAAAGCCATCTCATGGCTTTTGCGGCAGAAATATCGCGGCAAAAAGATAAAATAGTGTTGATGGATGAGCTGAGGGAATACAGCGATGGTGCCGAGCGCGGGTTTGCTGTTTGAGATGCCTGAAAGGGGCATTTTATATTTTGATGATGGGGGTCTGGTTCATGAAAAAGGAGTATCATGGAGTTATGGTCGAGTGTATCAAGGGTGATATAGTGAAGCAGAAAGATATGGAGGCGATTGTCAATGCAGCCAATGCACGCCTTTTGCCTGGAGGCGGCGTGGCCGGGGCGATTCATCGGGCGGCAGGGCCGGGCCTCAAGGAAGAATGTGTACCACTTGGGCCGATCAAGCCCGGTGAGGCTGTGATAACCGGCGCTCACAATCTTCCCAATAAATATGTCATACATACCCTCGGGCCGGTTTATGGCGTTGATAAACCCGAGGATGAAATCTTGAGGAACTGCTACCGCAATTCTTTGCAGATTGCGGAAGACAGGAAGATCTCCTCGGTGGCTTTTCCGGCAATCTCCACGGGTATTTTTGGCTATCCGGTGGCCGAGGCAGCTGCAGTTGCCTTGAACCTGGTGGCCAGAATGGCCAGGGATCTGCAGCATGTCAAAGAAGTTCGCTTCGTGCTTCACAGTGATGCAGACCTGGCTGTTCACGAGAAGGCAATGCCCGCTTCAAACCCTGCATGAATGGAAAAGGAAACAGGCTGAACATGGCTCCTGTTCTCTACCGTTCGGATTCGGTCGAGTTGAAAAAAGAGGCCTCCTTCAAAGGAGGCCTCTTCGTATCTTTTTTCCGGGATCCGGATTATCCCCGATCCCATTTTCCTTCCCCGCGCAGGATCTCGACGATTTTTTTGGCTTCTTCCTTCAACAAAAGATAATCTGTCTTGGCCACCCTGTTCAATGGGAACTGCCCCGTTTCCACTATTTCCACATGAGAGGGCCTTGAATAGGAAGATATATCCTGACATGCTTCCAGAACCTCTTCGGGTGAAACGCTTACCCCTTCCAGCGGCTCCACGAAAGCAATGATCCCTTCAGAAAAGATGGCATGCTCTGCGCCTAGTACAGCGACCATATTGATCTTTTCTTTCAACTTCTTGATGATGTGGCGTTCAACATCGTCGGGATAAACCTGATAGCCCTTGGGTTTGATCACCATCTTGGATCTTCCGGAGAAATGCAGTCCTTCTTCGTCATAATACCCCAGATCTCCGGTATAACAGATTCCATCCCTGGATATGGTCTTTTCCGTATTCTCGGGATCATTCAGATAGCCCAGGAAGATCTGGGGGCCGCTGAAGCATATTTCTCCCACTTCGCCGGGGGGTTTTTCTTTGCCGGCATTGCCATCCCTGTCCATGGGGTCGCGGATGCTGATGGGGCATAGTGGCATATCGTAGCCGATACTGCGGCAGATTTCATCCACATCGGCATTGACATCGGTATAGGTGCAGAAGCCGGACGTTTCGGTAAGACCCAATCCGGTTCCGATTCTCGGCGCCATCGCTTTCATCTTGACCAGAAACTCCCGCGAAACAGCCTGGCCACCATAGATGGCAAAGCGTAAACTGGAGAGATCGTAGGAGTCATATTCAGGTAAAAGCCATTCCATGTTGAAGAGGGCGGGTATCTGCCCGATGCAAGTTACCTTGTGTTCTTGAATAGCCTCCAGGCTCAACTTGGGATCGAAGATATGCAAGATCACCTGGGTGCCACCGCCAAAGATGGTTGTAGCCAGTTGCTCGGTCGTACACCCGACATGGGACGGTGGAAGATTGACGAGAAATCTGTCTTCTTCCACGAGTTCAAAGGCTACCGCCAGGCCGATATTTTGTGTCAATATGCCTTCGTGGCAGAGCACTGCCGGTTTGGGTGAACCGGTCGATCCGGTGGTGAAGATGATGATGCACCCATCTCTCTTTTTAACTTTGGCTTTTGCCTTTTTCACACTACGCGTGAAAAGGCTCTTGATATAAACTTTCTTGATATCCTTGACAAATTCCGAGATGCCCTGAGCATTATCCATGACCAGCTCGGGTTCTGTCTGGAATTGTATCCAGTGGCGCACGTAAGGGGCTGACTTCATCACCTTGGCAATCATGGGCCTGAAATCGGCAACGGGTGTTTTGCCCAGAAAAAAGTAGGCTTTGGGCTTCAACTTTTCAAGGCAGTACTTGATTTCAAGTTCTTTCAGCCTCAGGTCCAGCGGGGCAATGATTACCCCGATACGGAAACAGGCGTACATAAGATACATATGTTCCTTCAACAGAGGTAAACTTGTAGCGATGATATCTCCTTTTTGCAGGCCTATGGAGAGGAGCTTGGCTGCAAATGCCGATACAGAAGTGTTGAATTCCTTCCAGGTGACTTTTTCACCGGTGTTATGTTCGATTATGGCCAACCCTTTGGGCTTTTCCCTGGCGTATTTTTCAACATAGTCAGCCAGATTGGGGAGAAGGTTCCGGTACATTTCCTTGGTCAATTGATCCTTGGCAGGGTCTTTCATTGCTTTATTTACACCTCCGTTTTCTGTGGAATCAGCAAGCAGAATGAAAGTTTACCATAATTATAAATGTTAAAATTATTATATTATAGATAGAAATATTAATCAATAGAGTTGTATGCAACCAGGGAAAGCAATATGGGCATTATCGCCACAGCAGATATAATTCCAGTTTGTATGAACCGGTAAACCTTTACAAATAATTGGCAATATCAGGTAATGGGGCATGGATTGATTGAAGGAATCTTTTAAGGTATATTGTATTACATTTATTTTGATGGTAATATCCAACTATGACAAAAGAACCATGAGAGAAATGTTGTGTTTTGAAAAGAACAGAATTGAAAGGATCGGTGATCGATGATGGGTACTGTAAAGATTGTTCTGGGGGTACTGGTAGTTGTTCTCCTGATATTCTTGATATTTACCTACAATGGTCTGGTGAGGTTGCGGCAAAGACTGAGAAATGCCTGGTCGCAGGTGGAGGTCCAGTTGAAACGTCGTTATGATTTGATTCCCAACCTGGTCAACTCGGTCAAGGGGTATGCCGCTCATGAAAAATCAACTTTTGAAGAAATTGCCCGGGTTCGGAATCAGGCTATTGCAGCCAAGACTGTAAAAGAACAATCGCAGGCAGAAACAATGTTGTCCGGCGCCTTGCGCAGCCTCTTTGCAGTAGCCGAGGCGTATCCGGAACTCAAGGCCAATGCCAATTTCATGCAATTGCAGGAGGAACTGACCAACACGGAAAGCAAAATAGCTTTTTCTCGTCAATTTTACAATGACACGGTGCAGAAATTGAACACGAGGATCGAGTTATTCCCTACCAACCTTGTAGCCGGCATGCTGGGATTCGGGCCGGCTGATTATTTCACATTGCAGGATGAGCCAGGAGCCCGCGAGCCGGTGGAGGTAAAATTCTAAAAGGGAGCATCAACTTGTTTAAACATCCTTTTTCAACTCGCATCATCTTGAGTTTCCTTTGCGCAATTTTGCTGTTGGCGATTTTCTTGCCGCGGACCGCGGAAGCCCGCAGTTTGAGGATGAATGAGTTGGTTTTTGAAGCTGAAATTTTTCCGGACGGTTCGATCTCGGTTATCGGGTAAATAACCTGGTAAAGGTTCACAATGATGTGGCCGGGTTCTACCGTAAATTTGTTGGAGAGAAATTGCCTTTGCCTTGTTGAAACGGAGGAGATAATTGCCAGGGTGGATTGCATCTCACCGATCTGGTGGTCGGTATTCGGATTCGGCTGATTGTTCAACATTGCAGGATGAACCAGGAGCCCGCGAGCCGATGGAGATAAAATTATAAAGGGGAGGAATCAACTTGTCTAAACGTCCTTTTTCAACACACATCATCTTGAGTTTCCTTTGCGCAATTTTGCTGTCGGCGATTTTCTTGCCGCAGACCGCGGAAGCCCGCAGTTTAAGGATGAATGAGTTGGTTTATGAAGCTGAACTTTTACCGGACGGTTCGATGTCGGTTACCGAGCGGATCACTGTCACTTTCAACGGCACCTATGAAGGATATTTTGTATCCATTCCCCTGGACTCCACCACCATAAGTGATATCACGGTCGCCGAGGAGGGGGTCGCATACAGTTTCAATCCGGGGGAAGATTATGGGCCACCAGGTACCTTTCTTGTCAAGCAGGATTCCAATGAAATGCTTGTCGATTGGAGTATCGATGCTACCGATGAGCAACGTACTTTCGACCTCAGTTATCGGGTGAATAACCTGGTAAAGGTGCACAATGATGTGGCCGAGTTCTACCGTAAATTTGTTGGAGAGAAGAACGAACAGAAAATTGAAAGGGTGGTTGTCCGGCTGCTGCTTCCGCCGGGAGCTGAAAATTTCACGCCGGGGACGGATATACGGATCTGGGGGCATGGTCCCCTGCACGGCGATGTTGATTTTGGAGGACCGCGCGAGGTGATCTGGCAAATATCGGATATGCCGGCCGGCGAATTTCTGGAAGGGCGTCTGACCATGCCCGTGCAGCTTTTCCCGGAGACCCCCGCGGCCATGAAAACGGACCGGGATGCCCTGGCCTCGATTCTGGAAGAAGAGGAAGAATGGGCTGCCAAAGCCAATCTCGGCCGTTCGTGGGCGCGTCTGGAAATTGTTGCTGCCGTGATACTCGCCCTGCTAACCATAGCTGCTCTCATATGGTTATGGTTCAGATATGGCAAGAGGCACAGACCCGAATTTCAGGGGGATTATTACAGGGAACTACCCGCCGATTATCCCCCGGCGGTGATGTCAGTTCTTTGGAACTGGGGCAAGGTGAAGACGCACGATGTTACGGCCACCCTTATGGATCTGGCCCGGCGCGGTTTTATTTATATCGAGCAGCAGATGTATGAAAAAAAGAGATTGTTGGGAAACAAAAATATCGTTACCTACCTGCTGACGCTGCAAAATGAAAAATACGAAAGAGAAAAAGATGGGCTGCAACCACATGAACGTAAATTGATCGACTATTTTTTTACAACCATTTCGAAGGATAACCGCACGTTATATCTGTATGATATCGAGCAATTTTCCCGAAAGCGCAGCCGCGAATTCTACTATAGTTTCTGGGTGCAGTGGAGTGATTCCCTGTCCAGCAAAGGGGATCAATACAAATGGTTTGAAGGTATCCCCCAGAATGCCCGCTGGATACCGCTTGTAATCGGGATGGCATCCTTTGCCCTTGGTATGTTCCTGGTCAACAAAGATGTTTCCATTCTGGGGTGGACTGTATGTGCTTGCGCTATTCTGGTTGGTTTGCTCCCCCTCTTTTTCAAGCGGCGTTCCCGGGCGGCCAGCGAGGATTTCAGCAAATGGAAGGCGTTCCGCAAATTCCTGCTGCATTTTTCCGAAATGCAACGTCATGAAATACCCAGTCTGATTATCTGGGAACACTATCTGGTCTATGCTGTAAGCCTGGGGGTAGCCAGGGAAGTGATGAAACAACTGGAGATCGTCTTCCCCAATCTCCAGGATAGTGACTACCGCTTCGGGCAGCACTGGTATTACGGAACAGCTACCGCAGGGATGATCAGCCTGGGCGACAATTTTGAAAAAATTGGCCAGAGCCTGCAACAGTCCATAAGAGCCGCGGAAAGGACAGTGCGGGCTGCTGAAAGCAGATCCTCGAGCGGTTCGGGTGGCGGCGGTGGGTTCTCCGGCGGTGGCGGGGGAGGTTCCGGAGGAGGCAGCTACGGTGGCCGTTGATTTTCTGCCAGTTACCGGGTCAAAAGGAGGGCACCCGTGCCGCACGTGATGTGAAAACAGCGATGGGCGGAAAGGGCAATTCCGGCTGCCTACGTATTGCTTTCCCTGATAAATTCATCTTTCTTTTTGTCTTGCAGATAATAGAGTTCATGGGATTTTGCCTTCTTTTCCCGTTCCCATAATTCGTAACCCCTTTCCTGGCAACGGGAGCAGGCATACAGTGGAATGCTGATTCCCAGAATCCGGTGGTCCCGGGGGCGGGCGCCGAGGCTTCGCGAGGAAACCTTGTAAATGCCGGGGCAGTCTGCACAGCAATATACAGATTCCTGTTGTTGTTCCCGGATACCGTCGGTGTCGTAATAGATCTGGCGGTTGTTTCTGTAGATTTTATCTGCGGGGAACAGTTCCTCCCTGTCAGGGGCTTGCCGGGCAAGTTTCTCCTGCCAGTAGCCTATCATATCCTTGATATATGCCGTAACCCGGGTGCTTTGCTCGAAATTTTGCTTGCGATATTCGGGTTCTATTACATGGTTGTAGTCCTGGCCGGCCAGGGCCAGTATGATGGCCAGATTGACGTAGGGAAGGGCTGTTTCGATCGCGTATCCGCCTTCCAGAACGGCCAGATCGGGATTCAATTCCTCGGTGAGCCGGGCATAACCCTGGCTGGTGACTCGCATGTTGGCGAGGGGATCGGTAAAATGGTTGTCCTGCCCCGCGGAGTTGATAATCAACTCGGGGGCAAATTCTTTCAGCAGAGGGCGTATTATCTGCCGCCACACTTCAAGAAATCCCTCATCGGTAGTCTGGGGGGGCAGAGGGATATTGATGTTCTTCAAAAAAGCCCCCGGCCCTCCGGCCTCATCGACGAAACCCGATCCGGGATAGAGCGTTCTGCCATCCTGATGCAGGGAGATAAAGAGCACGTCGGGATCATGATAGAAAATATCCTGTGTACCATCGCCGTGATGAACATCGGTGTCAACCACGGCAATTTTTTTCAGGCCGTATTTATGGCGTAGATACTCGACGAGGATGGCTTCATTGTTGATGTTGCAGAATCCCCGGTTGCCAAAAGCAACGCGCATGGCATGATGCCCCGGGGGGCGTACCAGGGAGAAACCGTTTCTTATCTCTCGATTCATCAGGGCATCGCCCAGCTTCAAGGCACTGCCGGCAGAGATAAAGTGGGCATTGGTTGCCTGCGCTTCGGTGTCGGGAACACAGAAATGAACCCTGTCAATATCTTTTTTCTCGGCCAGGCGGGGTGTATATTCAGTTATATTCAGATGGTCCAGAACCCCTTCCTCGAAGATCTGATCCCTGGTGTAAAGAAGACGTTCTTCCCGCTCCGGATGAGTGGGCGAGATGGCCCAATCAAAAGCCGGAAAAAAAATCAGCCCTGTTTTATTCATGTGATTTCACCGCCTCCTCGACAAACCCCCTGATCCCCGGAACGGTCTGCAATCCGATCTGGAAGATCTTTCCCGTGGTAGCCCAGCCACGGACAATATTGAAACATTCCTCATAGGTAAATTCTGTTGCACTTTCGGGCAGATTCCATTCTTTTGCTGTCTTGTCAAAAAGGTCCTGAACAATTTTTCTGGCGTCCATGATATTTGACGGCGGGCGGTCGAGAGCCCCCTGTAGACCGCCGATATTCGTGGAATAGGATTTTCTTTCTGTGTCGGCGAAATAATCCAATTTCATGGTCGGTCTGGCCATCGCTGCACCTATGGCATTGGCGGTGGAATGGTAAGGGGGGACAATTACCTCCCGGTTTTTTTTCAGGGCCAGGTATTGGCCTATACCGGCTGCCGGCCCACCTATACAGATAATCTTGTGTGGGTGTTTTTTCTGCGCTGACAGAACCTGCCAGATGCGGTAGGCAGGTTCTTCCTCCCATATTTTGAACATCTCTTCCAACTTTGTTTTCAGCTTGTCGGTAAAAAGTTCAAGAACCTGTGCGCAAAAGTCAAGCGGCTCCGTATCCAGGGAAGCAGCCATCATCTCCATCTCTTTTTTTATCGGTTCCGAAGAAGGAAAATCGCTGTACCCGATGTGGACAAGAGCGTCTGTAACCGTGAGGCGGGGACCCCCGGCGCAGAGGGCGGGACCTTCCCTCTTCCCCAGGCATATGGCGCCATCTTTTATGCGGAGGGAGCTATCTCCGCCGATGGACAGGGAGGCCACGGCCAGGGAGCGTAAAGGAATGGGATGGCCCTTGATAAAAGTGCCCCTTTCCGCCAGCAATGGTTTGCCATCCAGAAGCAATGCCATATCGGTTGTTGTACCTCCGATATCCATTACCACGGCGGTGATCCGTTCTCCGGTAGTAGCCAGAGCACCCAATGTGCTGGCAGCCGGTCCGGAGAAGATCGTTTCCAGGGGATAGCGCAGCGATACGTCAAGGGGCAATGTACCTCCATCGGCTTTCAATATCGAAAGAGGGCAATCAAGTTTTAGCTGCTGGAGTGTGGATGTTATTTTATCCTGAAAATCCTGACAAGCTTCCCCGGTTGCCAGGGTGTAATATGCGCCGTTTGCCCTGCATACCCAGTTCAGCAAACCGCTTGCCCGGTGACTGGCCATCACTTCAAATGCAGGAAAATGTTTGCGGATGAAGTTAACGACCTCGAGCTCCAGGGAAGGATTCCTCTGGCTGAACTTGCATGCGACAACCATGTGTCCGATCTGTTTCTGTTGAAAATATGAACAAGCCTCCATGATTTCGGAGGAATCCACGGGTTCAATAACCCTGCCCCTGTAGTCGACAGATCCTTGCAGTATTCTGGTTTCTGCGGCAAAAGGAAGGTGGTGAGGGTTTGCACCGGGGCCGGGCAACAGAAGCAACCCGGTCTCGGGCAGGTTGCCCTGCAAGATCAAATTGGTGATAAGTGTGGTGCTTAAATTGACCTGGTCTATTTCCTGCGGTTTGACACCGATCAGTATTTCTTCCAGAGCGTTGTGTATCGAGATGGACAGATCCACCCCGGTCTCAACTTTGACCGATTTTATTATTTTCTGCCCATCAACAAGCACTCCGTCGGTAAAGGTTCCCCCGATATCGATGCCGATAAACATTTTGTTCCCCCGCGATATTGTTCTGCCTTATTTCCAACCATCTGGAAATGACCGGCAGCCTTTTTAAGAGATGGTGCAGCGATCCGGATGTTGTCATTCATGCAGGCGATGATTATCAGAACAGAAAGGACCTGCAACCGTCTTTTCACTACGTCATCGTATCATGCTGGCAAACAGAATGTCAATTTGTGGAGATGGGCTACATCATTTTGTCTCCCTTCCGTAACAAGAGTTACCTTCCCTGGATCGTTGCTAAAATTTCCTGCATGGTGGTTCCAGGATATTTTCACCATGCCAAAAAAGGATTTTGGCTTGGAAAACAATAAGTATATAGTTGGTGTCTGTTGCTTGACCCTGTTAGTTTTGCGAGATGGGAAGGTGGAGAAATGGAGGGGAAGGAACTCGATGTTTCCCGGGAGTATATTGCCCTCATGGAACAACTATCATCCCTGAAAACCGAACTTTCCAAACTTATTTCTGACCACGATTTTTTGATCAACACGGTCAAGCCCAATCTGGAAATGAAGTATCATATCTGTATCGGGAAGGAACAGTACCGCCTGTACCTGGTCAGGAATGAAACGTTGAGAATACGTCGCAAAATAGAAATGATCCAGGCTTCCTTGAATCGGGGAGAGGTTCCCGATCTGCAGAAGATAGAACAGAAACTGGACATCGAGCTGCAAAAATGGAAAGAAGAAGTCCTTGAGTTGCAGCGCAAAATAAAAGAAGCTCAAGAACGGGAAAAATTGTCCTGTCTATCTCCCGACGATTCCCGGGAACTCAGAAAGTTGTACCGGGAACTGGTCAAGAGGTTGCATCCCGACATCAACAAGAACCTTCCTGACAACTTGAAATACATATGGGCACGGGTTCTTGAAGCTTACAAAAACAGCGATCTGGAAGAATTGCAGGTGCTGGCGTCGTTTTTGCCGGAACAGGAAGAATCTGCTGCCGGTGCCTCTACAATGGAGCAGCTGTCCGCGGATATCGACAACCTTCGCGGGAAAATCGAGAGACTTCTGAAGACCCTTGCTACCATGCGGGATGAATTTCCATTCAACATGGAAAAAAAACTGGGGGATCCGGATTGGGTTGAAAAGGAGCAGAGAATGATTCGGAAAGAACTGAAAAGATATCAACTGCAGAAACAGACTTACAGTGCTTTTCTGGAGGACCTATTGAAACCCGATATTGACAAAAAAATTCATTGAGGGTGAACAGGCATGAGCCAGGAACTGGTCCCTTCCGACCGGGAAATGTGGCGTTTCATACAAAAATATTTTGACGGCGACACATCAATTGCTCCTTATGTACAGGAGATCTTTTTGATGGATTCCCATATTGCCGGAACCAGTCATCTGAGCCTTGAGGAAATCGAACCGGATCTTGAACCGGGCGACCCCCTGTTATTTCGCCGGGAACCGGATAATGAATATGACAGTCTGGCCATTGTTATCTTCGACAGGAAGGAAAGAAAATTGGGTTACCTCCCCCGGGAGAAGAATGAGGTGCTGGCGCGCATGATGGATGCCGGGAAAATGCTTTTTGGCAAACTTGAATCCAAGGAATGGAAAGGCAAGTGGCTGAAGATCAAGATCAGGATATTTTTGAGGGATCTCTGAAACAAAGCAGAAAATTTGCGATACACCCCAAAAATAATTGTTGAATTGTCAGCCTTTCATTCCCGTTCGGCCGCCAACCTGTTCGGGGCAGATCGTCATGTCCGGAACCTGGGATTTGAAATGGAATAAAAGGGACCGACATCTTTCTTCCGGGATCCTGTTCCAAAACAGGTAGAAACCACAAGGTATCGTACCATTACCCAACGGGGAAAAACATTTGTATTATTTGCGTTTTGCTCAAGGAGGGGATTCTTTATCGCCAGCTTACATATAATGATTTATGAATGAATGCTTTGATTCGGGGAGTGGCAGAATAAAGTTTTCCATTCAAAAAAGAGGTGGTTTTTCTGATAGAGGTGAACGTAAAGATGGTTGCCATGGACCGGGATCACAACTATATAGTTTTGTTGGCCGATAAAGAAGAGAAACTGATGCTTCCCATATGGATCGGGCCATATGAAGCCAGAGCCATCGCCATGCCCCTCGAGAACGAACGCCCACCCAGGCCCATGTCACACGATTTGATCAAATTGTGCTGTGAAAAAATGGAGGGCAAAATTGAAAAAGTGGTTATTACCGATATAACGCCACAGGGAACATACTACGCCGAGATATATCTTGCTTACGATGATGACCGCAAGATTATTGATTCAAGGCCCAGCGATGCCATTGCCCTGGCGCTGCGTTCGGATGCCCCGATCTACATCATGATGAAGTTGGTTGAGTTCACGCTTGACCCCCAGAACATTATCTTCGAAAGACCCGACGAAGAGGAATGCCATTGAAAAAATCCCCGGTTTCACCCGCTGTCCGTTTATTTTTTTCAAACATGCACTCCCAATTTTAACTGAAAAGAGCAGGAAACCATCAATTGGATGGAGAAATTAGCTATTACAGTTGATTGTTGCCGCGAGGGAACACGGGGGAAACAAGAAATGCAGATTGAAAATATCTTTGTGGTCGGTGCAGGCCAGATGGGGAGTGGGATTGCCCAGGTCAGTTCACAGGCCGGTTGCAGGGTTTGCATGCATGATGTGGCAGGCGCTTCCTTGAAACAAGGCATGGACAATATTGCCCGCAGCCTTGATCATCTACTTTCCAGGGGAAGAATCTCGGAGAAGGAACGGGAAGAAATATTTTCCCGGATAGACACGAGCTCTGATCTTGAACGAGCCGAAGATGCGGATTATGTTATCGAGGCAGCGACAGAAAATCTGGGAACCAAAAGTAAAATTTTCTCCCGGTTGGACAAAATTTGCCCTTCGCATACGATACTGGCTACCAACACATCTTCCTTGCCAATCACGGAGATTGCCGCGTCTACCAATCGGCCTGACAGAGTTGTCGGGATGCATTTCATGAATCCTGTACCTGTGATGAAACTTGTTGAAATTATCAGCGGCCATTTGACGGAAGATACGGTAATAGATATTACCGTGAATCTTGCCGTGAAGATGGGCAAGACTCCAGTAGTTGTAAATGATTACCCCGGTTTTGTTTCCAACCGGGTATTGATGCCGATGATCAATGAAGCCATTTTCTGTGTATATGAAGGCATAGCTTCGCCGGAGGGGGTTGATCAGGTTATGAGATTGGGCATGAATCACCCCATGGGGCCGCTGGAGCTTGCTGATCTGATCGGGCTGGATACCTGCCTGGCCATCATGGATGTGCTTCACGAGGGTTTTGGGGATCCCAGATATCGTCCTTGCCCCCTGTTGCGCCGTTACGTTAAAGCCGGGCTACTGGGAAGGAAAACGGGAAAAGGATTTTATCGGTACGATTGAATTTTGCTCCAAACAGTTCTCTTCAAGAACCCGGGCAGTTGAAGTATAATGAGTTGTAATATTTGCTATTTTGAACACAAATCTATCCATTCAAGCATTGGTAAAGAGGTGATAAGGTGTTTGATACAATTATTGTTGGAGGGGGTATAACCGGGCTTCAGCTTGGGGCACTGCTATCCCATGATGGTGAAAAAGTACTGATTCTGGAAAAAGGGAGCAGAACGGGAGGAAGAGCGGTCGTCCAGAAGAGAAAGGGTTTTATTGTCGATTATGGGGTTCACCTGATCAGGTTCGGCCCTCAAAGCGCAATATCAAAAACCTGCCGGCAGTTGGGTCATGAGATAGAATACGCTTCATTGGGAACATCCTGGGTTATGGATGCGGATGGCAAAACCAAAGTTTTTCCCACCGGGCCCAGAGCCTTCCTTACTACCAGACTGTTCAGCATCGGTGAAAAGTTCAGGATAATCAGGATGATGGGTAAAATCAGAAATGATGATCATACGCATCTACTGGATAAAAGTGTCAAGGAATGGATGGATGAGAATGATATCTCCGGAGGTTTGAGACGCTATTTTCACATGGTCAGTGCCTCGATAATGGTCTGTCCGTTTATCGAAAAAGCTTCGGCTGGTGAGATGCTCATCAACATGCAAAAGGTATTGCAGACCGGCATATCCGTCATGTATCCGAAAGGTGGATGGAAGCCGATAATGGAACTTTTGCAAAACAAAGTCAAGGAGCGTGGGGAGATACGCCTGAAATCCACCGTGGAGAAGATCAAGGTCAAGGACGGCAAGGCGGTGGGTGTTTTTGTGGATGGCAAGCTTCATGAAGCCAGAAAAGTTGTAATTTCAATCCCTTCCCATCAGTTGTCAAAGCTTCTGCCGGGCAGGGTTGATGATGACTACATTCAAAAATGCAAGAACAATCGCCCCACTGCCGGAATAGTGTTAGATTACGGTTTGAAACACTCCATATCGAATATCGATGGACTATGTTATCTCTACAATCCGATGTCATTCGGTTTTTTCACTTCAAACGTGGAGCCATCGCTGGCACCGGAAGGCAAACAATTGTTTACCTGGTTGCAGCCTCTGCCCGAAAACAAGATAAAAGACAGGCCCTGGGCCAAGAAGAGGGAGGCTGAACTGGAAAAGGCACTTTTCAAATTCTTTCCGAAACTGGAGAAGGCCATAGAATGGCGCAGAATTCTGTTTCTGCCGGTTGTCGATGGTACCGAAGTAAACATTGAACAGACCGAAGACAAAAGGCCTTCCGCCATGGTTCCCGGCGTGGGGAATCTGTATCTGGTAGGGGATTCGGTAGCAGCACCCGGCGCTGGCGGGGATGTGGGGCATGAATCCGTACATGTTACCTACGAAGCAATTCGGAATGGCCACCGAGATTGACACGGAAGGGAGGTATTGGATCTTGCCGACGATATTCTTTTATGGTCCCGAACTGGACAAAGAAAAAAAGAAAGAGATGATCAGTTCCTTTACCCAAACAGCCAGCAAGCTGACAGGCATTGCTGAATCCGCTTTTGTCGTTTATTTGAGACCAAGCGGCCCGGAAAGTGTAGGTGTTGGCGGGGAACTGCTCGAGGAACTTCAGAAAAGGCAGAAGTAAATTCATTTCAACATCTATTGCCAGGGGCGGCTCCCAACATGGCCGCCCCTTTATTTTTGGCCCCGGGCATGAATATAATGCCAGGCCGCAAATGCTTGACCGCATATGCAAAAGAGGTATAATCATTACTATGTTCATTATGAGCGATGTAACAAATAATAAATAACAAGGAGGTGGCATCATGGTCCACGATGGTGGAAATTATTTGGATAATGACAGGAGCCCAACAGACGATCAGTCCGATGACAACGGTGGAATGTCTTACAGGCGTGGGAATATCATTACAACTGTCTTGCTGATAATATTGATTGTCGGCGCATTGATTGTAAACCTGGTTTTTTTCCAGCGTAGCCATGTCGCCGTGATGGTAAACGGAGAAAAAATTACCAAGGACGAACTCCTTGAAAATATGATTGAAGGCGGCGGTGAAACTATCGTCGAAAGCCTGATCAATGAAAAGTTGATTTTTCAGGAAGCCAGGAAGCTGAAAATTACCGTTGATGAAGGGGAAATCGAGAAAAAAATTGATGAGATAGTTTCACAATTTGGTTCCGAGGAAGAATTTTACCAATTGTTGGAGGAATACGGAGACACCATTGAAAATTTACAAAACAGATTCAGATCGCAGATCTTGCTTGAAAAAATAATTTTGGCGGATGAAGACATATCCGATCAGGATCTGGAAAAATATTTTCAAGAAAACCGTTCCATGTTCGATGTCCTGTCCGAGGTTCAGGCCCGGCATATTCTGGTTGAAACAAAGAGTGAAGCGGAAGATGTGATTGCCCGTCTGGCGCAAGGGGAAGCTTTTGCGGATCTTGCCCGCGAGCTTTCCCTGGACATGTTTACCCGGGAAGATGGAGGGAAACTTGAACCATTGTTCAAACCGGTCAACGAGGAAGCGGAAGATACTCTGGTGGAGGCTGCCTTTGCATTGGAAAAAGGTGAATACAGCGCACCGGTTGAAACGGGAGAAGGGTTCCATGTCATTGAAGTTCTTGATAAAAAAGAAGGACGTGCTGTTAAATTCAGCGAGGTAAGGGATGATGTGCGTGAGGAATACCAGAACAGTATAATCGATTCCAAAGCGCAACAATTGATCGAACGGCTACGTGAGGAAGCCAAAATAAAGATCATGTACGAAAAATGATTCGTGTAGGGAGAAACCCGGCAGCAATGCCGGGTTTTTTTGTCGTTTCTTGCTGTTCCGAACATCCCGGGCATGACAAAAAGATGAAATACGGGAACGGATACAATTATAATATCGATAAGAGGAACAGGAAGATCGTTCAAAACGTAGAACCAAGTATCACATGGACAAAATATTGGTAAACCATATGGAAAGGAAGGTGACCCCCCAGACACCCCGGATATCGGGGATCTATTTTTTGTAGGTACGCAGGGAAAACGGCATTATATCGATATTAACAAGGAGGTCAGAAAATGCCTATCGATCTTTCAGTTGTTGGCAAGGAATTGCAACCCTTGGAATATACATATACATCCAAAGACACGATTCTGTATGCACTGGGTGTCGGTGCCGGAGAAGAACCGGATGAGCTGAAATTCGTATATGAAAATGAATTGCTGGCTCTGCCCACCTTCGGGGTAATTCCGCCTTTTCCGGCATTGTTGGGTCTGGCTGCCGTGGATGGCGTGGATATCAATCTGGCGATGTTGCTCCACGGAGAACAGTATCTGGAAGTTCTGAAACACCCGATACCGGTTGAAGGGAGGCTTACCTCGAAGCCCAAAATTTCAGCTGTTTTTGACAAGGGGAAAAGTGCGCTGGTTGAACTTGATGCCGTAACCGTGAATGAGAAGAATGAAGACATTTTCTTTAACAGGTTTGGTGTGGTTATTCGTGGGGAAGGAGGGTTTGGCGGTGAAAGGGGCCCCGATGCAGGAAACGAACCTCCAGCCCGTGAGCCGGATAGGGTGGTGAAAATGAAAACTTTACCCCAACAAGCTTTGATATACAGATTGTCGGGTGATTACAACCCCTTGCATGCGGATCCTGCTTTTGCAGCCATGGCCATGTTCGATCGGCCGATCTTGCACGGACTGTGTTCATTTGGTTTTGCAGGGAGGGCGGTGCTGCGGGAATATGCCGATAATGATCCGACGATGTTCAAATCCATAAAGGTTCGTTTCTCCAGGCCTGTTTACCCCGGTGATACGATTGTAACCGAAATGTGGAAGGAATCGGAAGAGAAAATAGTTTTTCGCTGCAAGACCGGGGAAAGGGAGGAGTATGTTCTTACCAATGGCGCGGTGACGCTAAACATTTGAAATGCCATGGAATGTTCCCGGCCGATTGTTGCAGTGCCATTTTTATAAAAAGTTTCTGACCGGTAGTCGGATCAAAATAATTGTAACAGGCAAAGTTATGTAGTATTATTGTTAGTAGTATCTGAATGTTTTATGAATATCTTGTGCACTATCATTCGGGATGGAGAGAGTGTCATGGTTGAAAATGGCAAGAACCTGGACCAGGGCAATGAGGATGTAAACACCGACGGTTTGGCCGAGATCAGCGATGGTGAAATCCGGGTTACCAATCCCCGTGGGCAGGGAAAAGCGGTACTTTTGATTCCTGCAGAGGGTGCTGAAGTCATGGTCAACGGGGAGGCAGTGAAAGAGAAGCAGTATGTGTACACCGAAGACAAGATCAAAGTCAATCTGGTAGAAGAAATTATTCCCCCCAAAATAGAAATAACCATTTCCCGGGATGGCATGACTGCCGAGGCAAAGGTAACTCCGGAGATGAAGATCACTCATGAGTTGCTGGATCAACCATCCTTGAATATCTTGAAGGTCTCCACGGCCAGAATTGAAACTGTCACCAGGGGCATCACGCGTGAAGAGATCATGGAAGCATTGGAAGAAGAGCAGGTGGTCTTTGGCATTGACGCGGATATTGTCCTGGAACTTTCCGAAGCATGGGAAACCATTACCAGGACAGTAGCCATAGGAGACCCGATGGAAGCAGGCAAAGACGGATATGTTGAATATCTGGTCAAAACTGAAAAAGAACTCGTTTCCTACAAGGAAAATGAGGCCAGGGTCGATTATCGTGAGCGCTACAATATTCCCCAGGTCAATGAAGGAGATGTCCTGGCGACCATCCATCCCCCCGAAGAGGGAATACCCGGCCGCAAGGTCACCGGTGAGGAGATTCCGCCCCCTCCGGTCAAGGAAGCGGTGGTGAACTGCAAGGAGGGGGCTGCCCTGAGTGCGGATCGTGCCCAGGTGATTGCGACCGGCAAGGGACGCCCCATAGTCAAGAAGGGCCGCGAAGATCTGATCTATATTGAAAAGTTCTATGTCCACTACAATGATGTCAACATGGAAAGCGGAAATGTCAAATTCCAGGGGCATTTGAAAGTGGAGGGATCGGTGGACGAAGGTATGACCGTTTTTGCGGACGGGGATGTCGTGATCACCAGGAATACCGCCGGAGCGAGGATAATTGGTGGGGGCAATGTAAATATTTTCGGAAACTGTATCAATTGCCAGGTTCGCGCCGGAGGGCTGCAACTGCTCTGTCAGGAATTGGCCGAAATACTGGAATTCACGAGGGTCTCCCTGGAAATTGCCGTGGAAAACCTCGATCAGGTTACCGCTGCCCTGAAACAAAGGGGAGACTTTCCCCAGGAAAAGTTCCCGTACGTATTGAACACTTTGCTGAAATCGAAGTTCCCGGAAGTGAACGAGTTCATGGAAAGGATCAGAAAACTGCTTGTGGAAAAAAAGGAATTTCTTCCTCCTTCGAACGCCATGGAACGGATTGAAGAACTTCTGTCTTTTTTCCTTGATGATGGATGGGAACAGGCCAAAAATGAAAAATATCTGAAGAAGATGTACCGCCTGGTCGACGAAACCCTGATAATTATTTTGGCCATTGCCGAGGCTGAATCGGACATAAATGTTCAATATGTTCAGAACAGCAAACTGGAATGCACGGGTAGCATTGCAGTGGAGGGTGCCGGGGCTTACAATTCCTCCTTTCTCTGCGGCGGTGGGGTAGTCATCAAGAGGGTATTCAGGGGAGGAAATATAGAGGCTGGCGGTGATGTTGTCATCGGGGAACTTGGTAGCCCGGGAACTTCCGTATCACATGGCCTGGTGCATGTACCCGAGAATAACAGCATCAAACTGGGGAAGGTGCACGAAGGATCCAGGATAAGGATCGGCGAGCGTATCTATCGTCTCGATTCCACGTATTCGAATATAAAAGTGTACCTTGACATTCCCGAAGACAAGGTCAGGGTTACTTACTGGAGATGACAGAAGTCAGGAAAGCAGCAGCCATTCATTCCGGTTGGCTCTTGTCGCGTGATAAAAGATGAACCAGTAGAAAACCGGCTAGCAGAGGAATCAGCAGATGAAGATCATATTTTTCGGGAAAAAGGGCCTTTGTGGATCCGAGTAGCAATCCGGCAAGAAACAAAGAAACCGGTGCTTTGAATTTTTTGTACAACATGCTGATGATTCTTGCAAATACGACCAATCCCGCTGCCAGCCCCAGGGCGAAAACAACCAGCTTTGGCCAGATTTCCAGGTTGACAAGTGCTTGCAACAGTTCGTCGTACAGATTGAGCAAGATAAGAAGTGAACTGCCGGAAACACCGGGAAGTAGCATGGTGGCAGCAGTTACAATTCCGCATCCGAACAGAAAATATAAATTGTGGTCGGCCGTCTCCTGCATCTGAACCAATGGTTCCCCAACAATCATCCAGGCGAGAGCAAAACCAACAAAGGCGAACAGAAGATGGAAGACATTCAGCCGATTTCCTTTGAGGGGGTTCAACACCAATATGATCGAGGCCAGAAGCATCCCCATCAGAAAGGTCACGATCTGGTTCGGGTAAGAGTTGAGAAGCCTGGTAACCGTCAGGGCGCAGGCAAAGACACCGATAACGATGCCAACGGCAACCAGGAAATATTTTTTTATGTTGAACTTCGATATATCCTCGAGGAAACGATGATAAAAACCAAGAATTATCAAAGCTGTCCCCCCGCTCATCCCCGGCAAAACCAGGGACACTCCAATAAAAATACCCTGCAGCAATTCTAACAGCAATTATGCATCCCCTTTCTTGACCGCTCCAATAATCATTTAATTCGTTAAGCAAAAGTGATTCCCTTTTGTTTCGGGCCATCATTCTGAAAATCGCATATTATAGTATTAATTGTTTCTATCAATAGTGACAAAAATAATGCAAGGGAAGGGGGCTCTGGCAGAATCATGAAAGTGAACGACAGGGATGCCAAAGGGCATGTGAAAAAATATTTTCCCGGTTCAAACTCTGCTTACGGGTTCTATTCGTTCTACGACCAGATCATTGCAGATGATGCTACGAGGAAATACATAATAAAGGGGGGCCCCGGTGTAGGAAAATCCACCTTCATGCGTTCCATAGCCGAGAAATTTTTGGGAATGGGTTATGATCTGGAGTTCCATTGCTGTTCATCAGACAACGATTCACTCGACGGCATCGTTATACCCCTGTTGGGTATTGCATGCATTGACGGTACGGCACCACACACAGTGGACCCCCGGAATCCAGGGGTGGTTGATGAGATAATCCATCTGGGGGATTTCTGGGATGAAAAAGGGATCTTGCGTCATCGCGAAGCTATCCTGGAAACGAATCGGGAAAAATCAAGGTTGTTCAGGCGTGCATACAATTATCTTGCGGCAGCAAAATTGTTTCTGGATGAGGTAGAAGGGTATTATATTGAAAATGATGCCCTGGACAAAGTTGGTTTGGACAAACTCGCTTTGCAGATGAACAGGGAAATATTTCAGGACCGGGTCAACGAACACGTGGGAGATAAGCCAATACGCCGGGAGAGGCATATGTTTGCCACGGCGATAACCCCGGCCGGGCCGATCAGTTACCTCGAATCATTGCTTTCCGGTATTGAAAAAAAGTATATTATCGACGGAGACGATGGGACCGGCAAGAACGATCTGATATCCAGAGTTATGGATGCTGCAAAAATGCGCGGTTTTTTCGTGGAAATATATCACTGCGCCCTGGATCCCCACAAGATTGACCATGTAATTATCCCCGAACTCGGAGTTGCAGTTTTGAACAGCGTTACCCCGCACATCCTGCAACCGGGCCCGGAAGATACTGTGATTGAAACCGGTCAATATACCCGTGATCCGGGGGGGGAACGAGTGCAGGAAAGGGAGACGGCACGGGAATTGTATCATCGTTCGATGGACACTGCTGTTTCCTTTTTTCATAGAGCAAAGGCAGCCCATGATGAACTGGAATCATATTATATCCCCAACATGAACTTCGGGGACATTGACCGCCTCCGACATCAAATAATCAAAAAGATCAGCTCGTATGCCCACGGCGGTGAACAGTGATCCTGTTTTGAATCTTCGAATCTATCCGCATCGATTCAGCGTAAAAATGGCAGTTGCCATACCCTGTCTGTTGATGTATCTGGAGGCAAAAAAAACAAGAGATATGTTCCTGTCTTTCCGCCCCGAAGACAGTTTCTTGAAATACATTTGAATTCATCCAGACGCTATTGCAGCAGCCCTTCCTGGAGGGGTTGAGTATTTGATTCATCTTGATTACAATGGGATTGATCATCATAGCAGGGAGGGAAAACAAATGGATTTTGAAATGGTTAAAGAAAAAGTCAAGGAAAATTCGGCGGATGGAACCATTTCCTGTGCCACTTCTTTTCGGTTGGCAGAGGAACTTGGATGCGATCTCATGGAGATTGGCAAAGCAGCCGACGCACTCAAAATCAAGATCATGCATTGCCAACTGGGCTGTTTTTGATGAAAGTACAAGCTTTGCTGTATATTTTTTCTCCGGTTTGTTAATTATAATTTTTGTTTGTATTGTATTTTGAGTAAAAAGACAAAACAAACAGGGAAAAACCGATAATGGCCACTACAAAGGGACAAGGGCAGATATCGGGAATAATCAGCTCGTATTGTGGGTTGAATACTTTTTCGGTATTTAATAAAATAAATGTCGAAATGATTAGCACTCTACCCGGTTGAGTGCTGCTAATCGAAAAACATATCAAAGAGGAGGTTATATAATGAACCTGAAACCCCTGGGAGATCGTCTGGTAGTCAAAGTGTTGGAAGCGGAAGAAAAAACAGCAAGTGGGATTGTATTGCCCGACAAAGCCAAGGAAAAGCCCCAGGAAGGGGAAGTAATGGCCGTTGGTTCAGGAAAGATCCTGGAAAATGGCACAAGGGTTGACATGGAGGTAAAGGTGGGAGATCGGGTGCTGTATTCAAAATATGCCGGCACGGAGATCAAGATCAAGGGTGAGGAATACCTCATTCTTCGCCAGGATGATGTGTTGGCGCTGGTTAACTAGCATTGCAGAAAAAATAGAAAAGATGTTATTCAAATAACAAGTAATGGGAGGTTAAAAAATGAGTAAACAACTACTGTTTCATGAAGATGCACGCCGGGCCCTGGAAAGGGGGGTCAATGCTCTGGCAGATACAGTCAAGGTTACCCTGGGGCCGAAAGGCCGTAACGTTGTCCTTGATAAAAAATTTGGATCACCTCAGATTATCAACGATGGTGTAACCATAGCCAGGGAAATTGAACTGGAAGACCCTGTTGAAAATATGGGTGCCCAGCTTCTCAAGGAAGTGGCATCAAAAACCAATGATGTTGCCGGGGACGGAACCACCACAGCCGCAATCCTGGCACAAGCGATAATCAGGGAAGGTTTGAAAAACGTTACCGCTGGAGCCAACCCCATGGCATTGAAGCGTGGGATCGAGAAAGCGGTATTTTCCGTACTTGCCCATCTGGAAAAGGCGAGCAAGTCGGTTGAAACCAAAGAGGCCATCTCCCAGGTAGCTGCTATTTCGGCTGACGATGAAACCATCGGCGCTCTCATAGCGGATGCCATGGAGGAAGTGGGCAAGGACGGAGTTATCACCGTGGAAGAATCCAAAGGGCTGACCACCGATCTCAAAGTGGTTGAAGGGATGCAGTTTGATCGTGGCTACATTTCGGCCTACATGGTTACCGACACGGAGAAGATGGAAGCGGTTCTGGAAGATCCTTTCATCCTGTTGACTGACCGGAAAATAAGCAATATCCATGACATTCTCCCCCTGCTGGAAAAAATCGTACAGCAAGGCAAACAGCTTCTCTTGATAGCGGAGGATGTTGAGGGTGAAGCGTTGGCAACCCTGGTTGTAAATAAACTCCGTGGTACTTTTACCTGTGTGGCAGTGAAGGCTCCCGGCTTTGGTGATCGCCGCAAAGCGATGCTCGAAGATATCGCGATCCTCACGGGGGGACAGGTCGTCTCGGAAGACCTGGGCATTGATATGAAGAATGTTGAAATATCGATGCTGGGCCAGGCACGGCAAGTTCGTATCAGCAAGGAAGAAACTGTAATTGTTGCATCCGAGGATTCCGGTCAGAGCGGGGAGATAGAAAAACGAATCAATCAGATCCGTGTGCAGATGGAAGAAACAACCTCCGATTTTGATCGCGAAAAATTGCAGGAACGCCTGGCAAAATTGGCGGGAGGTGTGGCTGTAATTGAAGTTGGAGCCGCCACCGAGACAGAGATGAAAGAAAGAAAGATAAGAATTGAAGATGCTCTTTCTGCAACGCGTGCCGCCGTGGAAGAAGGGATTGTACCCGGAGGGGGATCCACTTACCTGGGCGCTATCAAATCCCTGGATGACCTGGAAAATGAAATAGGCGGTGATGAGTTTACCGGGGTGATGATCATAAAAAGAGCTTTGGAAGAACCAATGAGATTGATTGCCGAGAATGCGGGTGTGGAAGGTTCGGTGATCGTGGAAAAGGTCAAATCTCTTGAAGATGGGATGGGTTTCAATGCTCTTACGAACGAAATCGAAAACATGATGGATGCCGGAATCGTTGACCCGACCAAGGTGGCCCGTTCGGCGATCCAGAATGCATCCAGCATTGCCGCTTTGCTCCTGACCACAGAAGGTGTGGTTGCCGAAAAGCCAGAAAATGAAAACAAGATGGGCATGCCTCCGGGCGGAATGGGTGGCATGGGAGGCATGGGCGGCATGGACATGATGTAAGATACAGAAACGATGACGAAGAAAGAACCCGGTTATTTTCCGGGTTCTTTTTTTAATCGACGTCGTTTTGAAGACATAACAGCAACCTGAAAGAGTGTCTGTACAGCAAGAAAGCAAAATTGTTTTCCGGAAGACCCTCGCCATCGATTGGAATAGCCTGTCCTCCATTTCATTGTCTTTATTGTAATGAGGTAACCTTTTGCGGGAATCTGATTTTGACGGAATAAAGTGAAATTTGGATGACATTGTAATATAATAGGTGGTGTTTTGGGGGATAGACGTTGCCTGATTGATACGGAAGCAGGAAAAAGACCCATTTTGGATAACCTGCAGTACCGGGAGATCTTGCGGGTCGGGCCATACGGACTGTCCATGGTTTGGAGGCCGTAGAAGTTTTGATGTCGGTTCGGCCACGGGGGGTATTATGGAATTGCAGAAAGTTTTGCTCATCGATCTGGGTGGGAGTTACACACAACTGATAGCTCGAAAGATCAGGGAAAAGGGTGTTTACAGTGAAATAACACCCTGTACCACCGGACTGAAAAAAATAAGAAATCGTGATGCCCGCGCCTTGATAATCAGTGGCGGGCCTGAACAGCTGGATGAGAAAATTTTTTCCATGCTGGAGAAAGATATCTTCCAGCTGGGGCGGCCGATCATGGCGGTGGGTCATGGCTTGAGAGTTCTGCCTGGTGTTGAATCATCTGACACGACGGATATTGCAGGCCAGCTTCATGGATTGCATTACAGGGCTATTTTTGATGGATTCGAAGCGGGGAGAGACACCCCCGGGGGGGCCACAGTGCCATTGCTGGGCGCCCTGTCACTGCCGGAGGAAAAAAGCGGAGGGGACCTCCTGGATTATTTTCTTTTCGAGGTGGCAGGCCTTGAACCCACGTGGACACCCGCTTCCTTCATAAAGCATGCCATCGAAGCAGCAGGATCGCAGATACCGGAAGATGCGCATGCCGTCTGCGGCCTAAGCGGGGGTATCGATTCCGTGGTCGCCGCCTTGCTTGTTCATCGGGCCATCGGTGATCGTCTGACCTGCATTTTTGTCGATCACGGGCTGATGCGTGAGGGCGAGGCAGAAGAGGTTACGGAAATATATCGTCGGAATTACAACCTGCCTGTAATGGTGGTGGATGCCGCCGCGGAGTTTATCGAAAGACTCAAGGGCATTACCGATCCTGAGGAAAAACGCCAAATTATCGGCGAACATTTTATCCGAGTTTTTGAGAGGGAAGCCAGTTATCTGAAAGGGGTGGAGTACCTGGTGCAGGGAACGATCTACCCCGACATTATTGAAAGCATTTCCCCCTCGGGAGAAATAATCAAGAGCCATCACAATGTAGGCGGGCTTCCGGAGAAGATGCGTCTGAAACTGATTGAACCGATAAGAGAATTATTCAAGGACGAAGTGCGTGATGTTGCTGAAATCATGGGTTTGCCCGCTGAAATTGTCTGGAGACAACCCTTCCCCGGCCCCGGCCTGGGAGTAAGAATCCTTGGTGAAGTCACCGAAGAAAAAATAAGGATTGTCAGGCGTGCCAATGCCATCGTGGAAGAAGAAGTCGAAAGGGCAGGCCTTACCTATTCTATCTGGCAATGTTTTGCCATCCTGCCGGAAATAAGATCCGTCGGTGTTGAAAAGGGGAAGCGAACTTATGCACACTCCATCATTCTGCGAGCTGTGACCAGCCGCGACGCCATGACAGCTGACTGGTACCGTTTCCCGCATGATTTTCTGGACAGGCTGGCCAGGCGCATTACCGATGAAATCCCGGAAATAAACAGGGTCCTCTACGATATAACATCCAAACCCCCGGCCACGATAGAGTGGGAGTAGTCAACATCACCCCGGAAACCTGACAAAACGGCGCAATTTCTTCTGGCGCAAAAAAGCTGAGGTGAGGCGCCTGGGGGCAGTTGGTGAATCTGTTTTATGCCTTCAAGAAAAACCGAAATATTGTTCGTATAGAGATCAAGAAGGGGAATATATTGCTCTGCATGAAGCTGAATACGGCACATATTCCGGAAGAACAAAAGGAAAGCTTGGTTGGTGATGCTGGTGATGTGGAGCGCCAGGTACAGGTGATTTAGAATCAGCAATAAAATACGGTTCCGATTTTGAACGAATCAAATTTTTGGATGATTGATAACTGATATCAAAATTAATAAAAGGATATTATAACGCTTGAACAGAATTGTTTGGAATAAGCTAGTAATTTGTGGGTGGAAATAAAAATCAATGTATCAGAAGGAGCCGAAATCATGAATCCCAAACTGGTCTCGATTGTCATGGGCAGCGATTCCGATCTTCCGGTGATGCAGGAATCAGCATTGGCCCTCGATAAATTTGGCATCGGCTACGATATTTTCATTGCCAGCGCCCACCGCCATCCGGAAAAAACGGCATCTCTGGCCCGCAATGCAGCCGGGGATGGAAAGAAGGTCATTATTGCCGGGGCCGGGGGGGCAGCTCATCTGCCGGGTGTTCTTGCTTCGATGACCACTCTTCCGGTCATCGGTATTCCGATACGGGGCCGGGCCCTTGAAGGCATGGATTCCCTTTTATCGATTGTTCAGATGCCCCGGGGCATACCGGTAGCCACGGTGGCCGTGGATGGTGCTTTCAATGCAGGACTGCTTGCCGTGCAGATCATTGCCATTGCTGATCCGGTATTGCAAGAAAAATTGAACGGGTATCGCCATGATCTATCAAAGGATGTTGAGCAGAAAGACAGGTATTTGCAGGAAGGGGGCTTTCGAAAATACCTCAAGGAAAAACTTCCTCCCAGGAGAACCTGAAAAACAATAGATGGAGATATGATTTTGGAAGTGGAAATATCGTTTGAAAATGGGGGTCCCGACATGGATGCTGAAAAAAATGGTGCCGATCCCGGGGATAATGAGATAAGGGAAGAATGTGGTCTTTTCGGCGGTATAATAAAAAATAAAAGCGCGGTTCAGACGGCCTGTTTTGCTCTCTACGCCTTGCAGCACAGGGGCCAGGAGAGTGCCGGCATTGCTGTAGAGAATGGAGAGAGAATCTGGATCAAGAAAGGGATGGGCCTGGTTTCGGAAGTTTTTGGGGATATGGGGTCTCTTGATCGGCACAAGGGAAATCTGGTCCTGGGGCATGTTCGTTACTCCTATGGAGAAGATGGCCTCTGTCCCGAGAACACGCAGCCTTTGTTGTTCAGGTATCGTTTCGGTGAATTGGCCATAGCCCACAACGGTAACCTTTTGAATCATTGCCAGCTTCGTAACGGTCTGGAGTCACAGGGGGCTATATTCCAAACTTCGACAGATAGCGAACTGCTGGCTCATTTTGTTGCCCGCGAAGGAAGTCCCGAAATAGAAGAATCTTTGAAGAGAGTTGTCCCCGCCCTTCGGGGGGGGTATGCATTTATTATCCTGACCAGGGGCAAGGTCATCGGCCTGAGGGACCCGTTGGGAATCAGGCCGCTATCCATTGGCCTTCTGAACGGGAAGGATTATGTACTGGCTTCGGAAACGTGTGCTTTCGATACGATAGGTGCTGAATTCGTACGTGAGGTCGAACCGGGGGAAATGGTTATCATCTCCGACAAATGGCTCAGTTCCCACAGGATTGCCCCATCCCCGCGGTCCGCTCTTTGCATATTTGAATTCATATATTTTGCACGGCCTGACAGTGATCTTTGCGGCAAGAATGTTCATCTGGTACGCAGGGAGTTGGGGCGCATACTTGCCCGTGAACATCCGGTTGAGGCGGACATCGTTATCGGTGTCCCTGATTCCAGTATTTCTGCAGCCTCCGGTTTTGCTGAAAAGTTGGGCCTGCCCTTCGAGATGGGGCTGATCAAGAATCGCTATATCGGAAGGAACTTTTTACAGCCAAGCCCCGAGATGAGAAAACTCAAGGTGGGTATCAAGCTCAACCCTGTACGGAGCATCGTCGATGGGAAAAAAGTGGCGATTATTGATGATTCCATAGTTCGGGGAACGACGAGCCTTCAGTTGATCAAGATGGTGAAGCAAGCCGGTGCCAGAGAAGTTCATATGCGCATCAGCTCCCCGCCGGTCATCTCGCCATGTTACTACGGGATCAATATTCCCGTTCCGGGAGAACTGATCGCTTCAAGGGGGGAGAAAGAAATTCAAAAATTGATCAAGGCCGATTCTCTCGGGTTCCTGAGCATGGAAGAGATGATCGCGGCGGTTGATATCCCGAGGGACAAATTGTGCCTGGCATGTTTTACCGGCGATTATCCCCTTGATTGAGATGATCCACCATCTTATTTTTGTTCAGCTTAAAGGATTTACCGTTTTTATTTATAATATATTATAATATACCAATAATATATAATTTCTGTAATTTTTGAAGGGAGGTTTTAACGGGTAATGGCAGAAGAATTGTTTTGGTGGGTTCCTGCCTGCGGCGTTGTCGGATTGATATTTGCCGTAATATTATGGTTGCGTATAGGCAAAGCCGAGGCCGGGACGCAGAAGATGGCGAGCATTGCTGCCGCTATCAGGGAGGGAGCGATGACTTTTATTAAAAGGGAGTATTTTTATCTCGCTTTTTTTGTTATCGCTCTGTTTGCAGTCCTTGGATACCAGGTGGATATACAGACGGCGATCAGCTTTTTTGTCGGTGCTGTATTTTCCGCCCTGGCCGGTTTTGTGGGGATGCGCGTGGCCACGATGGCCAATGTCAGGACTGCGGCGGCGGCCAGAAAAGGGATCAGCCCTGCCCTGACGTTGGCCTTTTCCAGCGGAACGGTGATGGGAATGATGGTGGCCGGGCTGGGATTGTTGGGTGTGGGAATTCTTTACATATTCATCAAGGATCCTGCAATGGTGAACGGTTACGCGCTGGGTGGAAGTTCGATTGCACTTTTTGCGCGGGTGGGTGGCGGGATCTATACCAAAGCCGCCGACGTGGGTTCGGACCTGGTGGGTAAAATAGAGGCGGGGATACCTGAAGATGATCCTCGCAACGCCGGTGTCATTGCTGACAACGTGGGGGACAATGTAGGTGATGTGGCCGGGATGGGCGCCGACCTTTTTGAATCATACGTGGGCTCCCTGATAGCCACGATGACCCTGGGAGTGGTCGTCTATGCGAACCAGGGTTTGTCCATGCAGGCAGTCCTGCTGCCGCTTCTGGTAGCTTCTGTAGGGATACTTGCTTCCCTGGTCGGATTCTTTTTCGTACGGGCGAGGGAAGGGGTGCGCCTCGGTGCGGTCCTTGACCGTGGCGTTATTGTCAGTGCAATCATCGTGGTGGTGGCATCTTATTTTCTAACTATCAATTTGCTGGGTGATCTGAATGTTTTCTGGGCTATTCTATCCGGTCTTCTGGCCGGGATCATTATTGGCCGGCTGACCGAATATTACACATCCGATCACTTCAAGCCGGTTAAAAATATCGCCCAGGCTTCGGAAACCGGTACAGCGACCAACATCATCGGCGGCCTGGCCATCGGTATGAGAAGTACGGTGCTGCCCGTTCTGGCCATCGTCGTCGCCATATTGGTATCATATCATCTGGCGGGTATATACGGAATTGCCATTGCTGCTGTGGGTATGCTTTCCACGGTGGGCATGACGGTGGCTGTTGATGCCTACGGCCCCGTGGCGGACAACGCCGGGGGTATTGCGGAGATGGCAGAACTTGAACCGGAAGTGCGCAAGGTGACGGATGAACTGGACTCGCTGGGCAATACAACCGCGGCTATTGGCAAGGGGTTTGCCATCGGTTCGGCAGCGCTTACGGCTCTTGCACTTTTTACCGCTTATACCCAGGTCGCAGGCCTGGAACGGATCGATATAACCAATGCCAGCGTGATCGCGGGGTTGCTGATCGGCGGGGTTATTACTTTCTTCTTTGCGGCTCATACTATGGATGCCGTGGGTAAAGCTGCCGGAATGCTTATCGAAGAAATCCGGAGGCAGTTCCGGGAGATACCCGGCCTGATGGATGGAAAGGCAAAACCTGAATATGCACGTTGTGTAGATATAAGCACCAAGGCAGCCCTGAAACAGATGATCATTCCGGGTGTGGCAGCCGTGGTTGTTCCCATTGCGGTGGGAGTGATTCCTTTCCTGGGCCCGGAGGCGCTGGGTGGGCTTCTGGCCGGTTCCCTCGTTACCGGGGTTTTGCTGGCCATATTCATGGCCAATGCCGGCGGAGCCTGGGATAATGCCAAAAAATACATCGAGTCAGGCGAGCATGGAGGCAAAGGTAGCGAAGCACATAAAGCTGCCGTTGTGGGAGACACGGTCGGCGACCCGTTCAAAGACACATCGGGGCCGTCGATGAACATTCTTATCAAGCTGATGAGCATTGTCGCCCTGGTCTTCGCGCCCCTGTTCATGAAGTAGAAGCGTAGCCGAAAAGCTCCGGGGTGGACGGGATCGAAACCCTCCCCATGTTCATCGGGGAGGGTTTTTATTTGGCTGTAAATATTTACCGGACAAATCCACAGGAGGATCAACGAAGATGCCCGAAAAGATAGATTACAGGAAATCTGGCGTGAACCTGGCCGCGGCTGACCGGGTTGTGGATGAAATAAGAAATCTGGTGAGAAAGGCCGACCGTGACGAAGTCATGCATGGAATAGGGGGGTTCGCCGGCCTTTTTGCCCTTGATACGAAGAAATACCGTGAACCGGTTCTGGTGTCGGGAACCGATGGTGTGGGAACAAAGTTGAAACTGGCATTCGAGATGAACAGGCATGATACCGTCGGTGAGGATTGTGTGGCCATGTGCGTCAACGATATCCTTGTCCAGGGTGCAGAGCCGCTTTTTTTTCTGGATTATCTTGCTGTCGGGGAATTGAAGCCGAAACAGGTAGCCCGGATCGTGGCCGGAGTGGTGGCCGGATGCCGGAAGGCCGGTTGTGCCCTGCTGGGTGGGGAGACGGCGGAGATGCCCGGTTTTTATCCGCCGGATGAGTACGACCTGGCCGGATTTGCCGTCGGGGTGGTGGAGAGGGAACGGATCGTGGATGGTTCCGCCATCGAATCGGGACATCTTCTGCTGGGGATAGCATCTTCCGGGGTGCACAGCAATGGATTCTCACTGGTCAGAAAGGTTCTGGAAATCAAAAATATTCCCCTGGATACCAGAATGCCTTACAAGGGCGAGGACGGCAGGGAAGCCATTCTTGGAACGGAGTTGCTCAAACCGACCGAGATATACGTCCCGGCGGTGTTGCCCCTGCTGGACAGATTTGCAATCGGGGGGATGGCGCATATCACCGGCGGGGGGCTGCCCGGAAACCTTGCCAGGATACTCCCTGCAGGATTGAACATTCGCCTTTGCACTGACAGATGGGAGAGGCCCGGGATATTCGACTTTATACGTGAGCAGGGGGGTATCGATATGGAGGAGATGTACCGTGTTTTCAACATGGGCATCGGTTTTGTATTGATCGTTTCCCCGCAGGATGCACCGGAAATACAGGAGGCCCTGCAGCAGAATACCACCAACAGGACATGGATTATCGGTGAGGTTACGGGCGAAAAAGGTGACGTAGGCAGGAAAGTGATTTTTGCCTGAGTTCTGAAAAATGGCGGAAACCTGTATTCCGGTATGCCCCATGGCCCGGCATGGCCTCGACATTGCCAGTCAATTTTTCATCTACTGCAAAAACGTCAAAAATGGATGCAAGTGTTGTTGCCGGCTTTTTTGAAAATAATAGATATTCAAGGGGATGATCTGTTTGAAAAATATTGCGGTTCTCGCCTCCGGAGAGGGAACCAATTTGCAGGCGATCATGGATGCTGTCGACAAGGGCGAGATAACAGGAAAGGTTGTCCTCGTGATATCCGATCGGCATGAAGCCAGGGCCCTGGTGCGGGCAAGGAAAAAAAACATCAAGGCTTTATTTATCGATCCCGCAGGATATCGGGAAAGGGAAGATTATGATTCTGCCCTGGTTTCCGTACTGCAAGAAGAAGATGTGGACCTGGTGGTCCTGGCCGGTTTCATGAGATTGCTCTCGGCAACGATGATCGATATTTTCCGGGGAAAGATCATGAATATCCATCCTTCCCTGTTGCCTTCCTTCCCGGGTTGCGATGGTGTGAAGCAGGCGATTGAACATGGGGTGAAGATTACCGGTTGCACGGTCCATTTTGTGGATGAAGGTCTGGATACAGGGCCCATCATCATCCAGGACAGCGTGGTTGTATTGCAGGATGATACTTTGGAAACACTGCAACAGAGGATACATTCGGTCGAACACCGGGCTTACATCCGGGCTATTGACCTTTATTGTCGCGACATGATCGAGATTGAAGGGAGAAGGTGTGTCATTCATGAAAAGCAAAGATAGAATTGCACTGATCAGCGTATCCGACAAGGGTGGAATTTGCGATTTTGCCCGGGAACTGCATCGGAAAGGATGGAAGATCATCTCCACGGGAGGGACGGCCGCGTTGCTGGCCGATGATGGCTTGCCGGTCAAGAAAGTAAGTGAAGTCACCGATTTTCCCGAAATCCTGGGGGGAAGGGTCAAAACCCTGCATCCTCGCATACACGGCGGGATCCTTGCCCGGCGCGAGCAACAGGAACATTGTCGGGAAATCGAAATGCACAACATAGATTACATAGATATGGTCGTGGTAAATCTTTATCCCTTCGTGCAGACAATCTCCAGGGAGGGTGTCACCCTGGAGGAGGCCATAGAAAACATAGATATTGGCGGGCCGACCATGGTGCGTGCTGCGGCCAAAAATTACAGGGATGTGATCGTGGTCGTCAATCCCGAAAGATACAGGGATGTGCTGATGGACCTCGACAGGTATGGAGATGCAAGTCCGGAATTGCGTTTCGCCCTGTCCGTGGAGGCATTTTCACACACGGCAGAATATGATTCTTTTATCTCCGGTTACCTTTCCCGGTGTGAAGGCAAGAAAGGGTTTTTCCCGCATCGACAGACAATGCCTTTCTTGAAAAAGCAGGATCTGCGATACGGCGAAAACCCGCAGCAGAAGGCGGCATTCTATATCGACGCCGGTGGTGCAGCGAGGGGAAATACGATTGCCTCTGCCAGGCAGTGGCAGGGCAAGGAGCTTTCATTCAACAACATCAATGATCTTGATGCGGCCTGGGGACTCGTGCAGGAATTTGAGGATATTGCCGTGGTGGCTGTAAAACATGCCAACCCCTGTGGTGTGGGAGGGGGAGAAGATGTTGCCGAAGCATACCGGAGGGCACACGATGCCGATCCTGTCTCCATATTCGGGGGGATCGTGGCCGTGAACAGAGAAGTGGACGAAGATGCGGCACGGATGATGGCCGAAATATTTTTGGAGGTGGTGGTTGCTCCTTCATTCACGCCGGAAGCACTGGAAGTATTCAAGCAAAACCCCGGGGTGCGCCTGTTGACAATACCACCTGGCAATTTCATTCAACATGGGCCGATCATGGATTACAAAAAGGTCTCCGGGGGGTTGCTCGTGCAGGAGAAAGATACAGCAGCCATCGAAAGCCGGGACTGGAAAACGGTAACCGGATCCGTTCCAACGTCCGGGGAACGGGAAGCATTGGTGTTCAACCTTAAAGTGGCCAAACATGTCAAGTCCAATGCCATTGTCATCGGCACCGGAAAGCAGACCCTGGGAATCGGAGCAGGCCAGATGAGCCGGATAGGGGCGGCGCGTATTGCCCTCGAGCAGGCCGGCAAGAAAGCCGCGGGTGCGGTGATGGCTTCCGATGCATTTTTCCCATTTCCCGACACCGTGGAAGAGGCAGCCAAAGCGGGAATTAAAGCAATCGTCCAGCCGGGGGGGTCCCTCAAAGACCGGGAATCGATCGAGGCCTGCAACAAACATGGGATAGCCATGGTCTTCACGGGGAGAAGATATTTTAAACATTAGCCTTTATTTTTATTTATGGTTGCCTGATAGATAAAAAATGGATTCATATTCTGGAGGGAAGAGTGTCATGCGTATAATGGTTATCGGTGGCGGGGGAAGGGAACATGCCCTGGTCTGGAGTCTCTCCCGAAGCCCGCAGGTGGATGCAATCCATTGTGTTCCCGGCAACGCCGGCATTGCCGCGCTGGCCGAATGCCATGCCATGGATCCGGAAGACTTGCCCGCTCTGGCCGGGCTGGCCCACAACCGGGGGATCGACCTGACCGTGGTGGGTCCGGAAGCACCTCTGGTTGCAGGGATCGTGGATCATTTCATGGACAGGGGTTTGACTGTCATGGGGCCGGAAAGGAAAGCTTCACTCCTGGAGGGCAGCAAATCCTGGGCCAAGGAATTCATGGCCGAATGTGGTATCCCCACGGCCGATTTTGAGGTTTTTGAAAGTTTCGACAGGGCAAGGAAATTTGCGAGGGAAAGTCGCTCCAGGGTGGTTGTAAAAGCTGACGGCCTGGCTGCCGGCAAAGGAGTTTTTGTGACCGATGGTCCCGATGAGGCGGAATCGGCACTTCGGCAGATCATGCTCGATAGAATCTTTGGGGATGCCGGAAATAAAGTTATCATCGAGGAAAGGCTTGAAGGGGAGGAGGCAACGTTGCTCGCCCTGACCGATGGGAAATCATTCCTGACCATGCCTTCCTCCCAGGATCACAAAGCGGTTGGTGAAGGTGACACGGGGCCCAATACCGGCGGCATGGGTGCCTATGCTCCGGCTCCGGTGATGACCGGGGAGATGGTCAGCTCTGTCGAGGAAAACGTTTTCCAACCTCTTCTGGAGGGGATGCGCAAGAGGGGTCTGCTTTACCGGGGTGTGATCTATGCCGGGCTGATGGTTACCGCGGAGGGCCCTCGCATACTGGAATTCAACGTTCGTTTCGGGGACCCGGAGGCACAGGCTATCCTGCCCCTCCTTGATGATGACCTGGCCTCGGTTCTGTTCACGGCCGCCGGGGGGAATCTCGTTGCGGATTGGAAATGGAGAAACGAAGTTGCCGTCTGTGTGGTGATGGCCTCCGGCGGCTATCCCGGAGCATATCAGCAGGGGAAAATAATCAGCGGCCTGGAAGAATCGGTTTCCGATCCTCATGCGGTAGTATTCCACGCGGGCACCGTTGCAAAGGCGGGAAAAATATTGACGGCGGGGGGAAGAGTCCTCGGCATCACTTCCTGGAGCCGGGACCTGCAAAGTGCGGTTGACAGAGCTTACTCCATCGTGGAGAAGATCAAATTTGAAGGAGCCTACTACCGGCGAGACATAGCCCACCGCGCTTTGAAATGATAATACTGCAAAACGGCATACAATTGATGTTGTTGAGCGGGGAGAAAATAACAAACCGGGAAACTTTCTGGCGCAAACTCATCTTGTTTTGGCCCGATGCCTGCTCCGGAAAACAATTCTGCCGGCGGCGTCTGCTCCCCTGTTTGTGTCAAGGTTCGCTCATTGATTCCGATTTTCGTACTCACCCGGTGACCAGTCCCCTGGCACCGGAGTTTTCTCTTCCCCTTTACAAATCCTTTCTTCCTGTCATCGCTATGAAAGTAGATTAACCCCATTGATTTTCATAATCATTGTTGAAAAACTTTGTTCTTCCATTCTGGCACCGGGAGAATTATTTTTCGGTGCGGGAAGTGCGTGAAATTACGGGTTCCTTGATCTTCCCCTTCGGAATCTGCCCCCTTTACACCTTTCATGACGAACACATTTCCCCTGTCGTTCCGGGCACGGCGCGGAATCTTGAGCGGAACGAACAATTATTTTCCGGGGCGCGGCGGGGGCAGACGCCTCCCTCTCCTTCCCTCCAGCAGCAAGGCAAGGCCAATCGGAAGATGGAATACCCGGCCGGGGAGGGCATTCTGTTTTGCTCGAGATTGGCTGACAAATAGTGATATTTGGAGCGCGGCCATTCATATCAATTAGTTGACGGGCATGGAATCAGCTTGCCGGGATCGGCTTTCGAAGATGAAGGTTTTATTCGCCCAATGTTTGGCGCTGGACGGGGGAGAGTGTCAATGATCAGAAAGTGGATGGCAGGGGAGTCAACGACAGTTGCTTGCAAAGGTTACAGGATTCTTTCGGGGGGCTCTGCCTCACCCGATTCCAGGGGCTGGTACCGGCTGGAAAAGTCAGCAGGTTTCTATCGCGGGGCGGTCGATAGGTTTACAGGAACCCCGCATGATATCCGGGGCGAGTTGAGGCTGCAGTACGGTGATCGGCACTGCAGGATGATGGTAACGTACGTCGGCCCCCTCTTTTATGGGCTGATGCAGGGTAGCGGACGGATGGTCTGGCCCTGTGGCACCATCTACAAGGGAAGTTTCAGAGATGGCTGCAGGCACGGAAGCGGCCTGCTGATATTGCCGGATGGGCAGGAAGTGTGGTTGGATTACGACCGAGGATCTGAAATTTACGCCTTTTCGGACAGGACCCCGGTTTGAACCTCGAAAACAAATACCTCTTCCAATCTAAAGAAGGCAAAGCCGATAAAAAAGGCAGGAATTGTTGCCTCTTTTCACGAATTCCTACAATTGTTTGAATTATTCCGAAACAGGGTGATAAATTTGTCAAAAGTTGTTATTACCGGTTGGTCGCGCACTCCTTTCGGGCGTTTCCTGGGTTCATTGTCCTCGGTGCCGGCCACCGAACTTGGAGCATTGGTCATCAAAGGAGCACTGGAAAAAGCAGGGGTAGCGCCGGAAATGGTCGATTACGTGCTGCTGGGCATGGTCGTTCAAGCTGGCACGGGGCAGATACCCTCGAGGCAATCCACGATAAAGGCGGGGCTTTCCCCGGAAGTCCCTTCCGATACGATCAACAAGGTCTGTGCATCAAGTTTGAGGGCTGTAAACCTTGCAGCGATGATGATTCATTCGGGGGAAGCGGAGATTATTGTCGCCGGTGGCATGGAAAATATGAGCGCTGCGCCCTATCTTGTGGAGAAGGGGCGCGAAGGATACCGCATGGGAAATGGTCTGCTGGTTGATGCGATGATCAAAGACGGTCTCTGGTGCCCGGTTTACGATGTCCACATGGGGGTCCATGGAGGAAGGGTACCCGCGGAACATGGGGTGACGAGGGAGGAGGCCGATCTGTGGTCTTTGCGGAGTCATCAACTTGCCATCCGGGCCATGGAGAAGGGTTACTTCGAGGATGAGATCATTCCGGTCGAGGTTGTGCAGAAGAAAGGTGTAAAAATATTTGATAAAGACGAGCTGCCCCGGGTGGACACAAGCTATGAAAAATTGGCCCGCCTCCACCCGGTTTTCGAGAAAGAAGGGTTTATCACGGCCGGAAATGCACCCCCGATCAGCGATGGTGCCTCTGCTGTAGTGGTGATGTCTGAAGAAAAAGCCAACGAGCTGGGTGTCGAAATTCTGGCCGAATTGATCTCTTCCGGGGTTGCCTCCGCCGATCCCACACAGATCTCCACGGTCCCTTTCCACGCTGCCCGCAAGGCATTGAAAAAAGCGGGACTGGGAAAGGAAGACCTTGATCTGATAGAAGTGAACGAAGCTTTTGCTGCTGTCGCTCGTACCTGTATCCGTCTTGGGGATTGGGACGAGGAGAAGGTGAACATTAACGGTGGGGCCGTGGCTATCGGGCATCCTATCGGTGCCAGCGGAACACGTATTTTGATGACATTGCTGGCTTCGTTGCGGCGTCGGGGAGGGGGATATGGCCTGGCCACCATCTGCAGCGGTGCGGCACAGGGGGAAGCCACGATAGTGAGGGTGCCGGGATAGAGGAGTAGAAGCAAAGGAGAGGTACGGCAGTGGATTTCAGTTTTACCGGAGCGGAAGCCGGAAGGCGTGCGGAGTTCAAGAAGTTTGCCCGGGAAAAGATTGCACCCCTGTCAAAGAGGACCGACAGCGAATGTCGATTTCCCCGGGAAAACATAGAGCACATGGCGAAAAGGGGATATATGGGTCTGCCCATACCCAGGGAATGGGGCGGGGAAGGGGCCGATTTTTTGAGCTATATATTTCTGATCGAAGAGATTTCAGCGACCTGTGCTTCAACCGGTGTTATCCTGGCGGTTCACACCTCCGTGGGCACCTTTCCCATCTTGATGTTCGGCACACCCGGGCAGAAGGAACGTTACCTCCCTCTTCTGGCTCGGGGCAAATGGTTGGCTGCTTTCGCCCTGACGGAGGCGGGGGCGGGATCGGATCCCTCCGCTATTGCCACCACGGCGGAACGCCGGGGCGGGTATTATTATCTCAACGGCAGCAAGTTGTTCATAACCAGCGGGGGTGAGGCGGATGTTTACACCGTGTTTGCCACCGTCGACAGGGAACAGGGGCGCAAGGGCATAACCGCTTTCCTGGTGGAGAAGGATACCCCTGGCATGATCATCGGCAAGAAGGAAAAAAAGATGGGCATGAATGGGTCGGTGACCGTCGAGTTGCTCATGGAGGATGCGAAGGTACCGCTCGAAAGCCGGCTGGGGGACGAGGGCGAGGGTTTCAAGATAGCGCTTTCGTTGCTTGACGGGGGGCGTATCGGAATAGCGGCGCAGGGGCTGGGAATCGCTTCAGCTGCCATCGATTGTGCCCTGGAATACACGCGGGAGCGAAGACAGTTTGGCAGGGCCCTGACTGATTTTCAGGGGGTGGCTTTTGTACTGGCGGACCTTCATACCCGCCTGGAAGCGGCGAGGCTTCTGGTTTACAGGGCGGCATGGTTGAAGGGGCAAGGTTATCCATGTACCAAGGAAGCTTCGATGGCCAAGGTATATGCAACCGACCTGGCCATGGATGCCTCCTCCAGGGCCATATCCCTCATGGGAGCACGGGGGGCAACTACAGAATATCCGGTGGAACGGTATTTCCGTGATGCCAAGGTCACCCAGATATATGAAGGGACAAACCAGATACAGAGGATGGTGATTGCGCGGGAATTGAATAAACAGACATAGCCAATTGGTTTGATCCGGCGAGATGCGGCGGGGTGCACCTTCGTGCAACCTGTGCCTGCGGTTGAAAAAGATAAGATCAATGTAAAAGCAAGGAGGAAAAAGCAATGGATTTCAAACTATCCGAAGAACACGAAATGATGAGGAAGATGATCAGGGAATTTGCCGAAAATGAAGTGGAACCGGGTGCTGCGGAACGGGATGAAAAGGAGGAGTTTTCCCGCGAATTGTTTGACAAGATGGGGGAGATAGGGATCACCGGAATACCCTGGCCTGAAGAATATGGCGGAGAGGGTGCCGATTACCTCAGCTATGTGATTGCCGTGGAGGAGCTTTCCCGGGTGGAGGCTGCGGCAGGAACGACCCTGTCTGCCCATGTTTCCCTCTGCAGCTGGCCGATCTTCAAGTTTGGCAATGAGGAACAGAAACAGAAATATCTGAAGCCGCTGGCCCTGGGTGAGAAGCTGGGGGCCTTTGCTTTGACCGAACAACTGGCCGGTACGGATGCGGGCGCTCAGAAGACCACGGCGGTTCTGGACGGCGATGAATATGTTTTGAACGGTACCAAGATTTTCATCAGCAATGCCGGGAGTGCAGAAATATACGTGGTCTTTGCCATGACCTCGCCGGAAAAGAAATCGAGAGGAATAAGCGCTTTCATCGTGGAGAAGGATACCCCGGGCTTCACTTTTGGCAAGAAGGAAAACAAAATGGGCTTGCGCGCCTCACCGACTCTTGAAACAATCTTCGATAATTGCCGCATTCCCAGGGAGAATCTACTCGGGCAGGAAGGTGAAGGTTTCAAAATTGCCATGGCTGTTCTCGATGGTGGGCGAAACGGTATTGCCGCGCAGGCGGTGGGAATTGCCCAGGGGGCGCTGGATGCAGCTCTTGATTATGCCCGGCAAAGAGAACAGTTCGGGCAACCCATCGCAAACTTTCAAGGCATAGGGTTCATGCTTGCCGACTGCGCCACCAAGATCGAGGCTTCCCGCTTGCTGACCTACAAGGCCGCTTTTCTGGAAAGCGCCGGTATGCCTTATGGAAAAGCTTCCTCCATGGCCAAGCTCTTTGCTTCCGAAACGGCGATGGAGGTTACCACCAAGGCGGTTCAGATCTTTGGCGGTTATGGTTATACGCGTGATTACCCGGTGGAACGTTTCATGCGCGATGCCAAGATCACGGAAATATATGAAGGCACTTCCGAGGTACAGAGGATGGTCATATCCAGGTATCTCATCAAAGGTTGATGGCAGGCAAACCGGGTTGAAATCTGGTAAAATGGGAGGGGGATGCTGATGGGTGGCGACAAAAACAGCCCGGCGGGGTTGATCATGGTCAACACCGGTGACGGCAAGGGGAAAACTACTGCGGCAATCGGACAGGCCATGAGAGCACTTGGCCACGGTTACCGTGTTTTCATGATACACTTCATGAAGGGACGCGAGTATGGAGAATTCAATGCCCTGCAAAAAATGGCCGGATTGAAAATAGTCAAAGCAGGTCGCGATAACTTTGTGGACAGTAACAATCCCGACACTGTTGATGTAAAGATGGCCCGGGAAGGGTTGGCCATGGCCCGTGAAGCATTGCTTGGCCATGAATACGACCTGGTTGTTCTGGATGAGATAAATGTTGCTATGGATTACAACCTCATCTCCACGGGCGAGGTGCTGGAGATGCTGAAACAAAAAACGGCGAATGTGGATGTGATATTGACAGGAAGGAATGCACCACCGGAAATCATTGCCATCGCTGATATTGTCAGTGAAATCAAGGAAGTCAAGCACCCTTACGCCGATGGAACAAGGATGAGGAAAGGAATAGAATTCTGATCATGCTCTGCCGTCTGGATAGTAAAATTTTTACCCGGTTGATAACTCGGGTAAGGACGGCGGGCGAGGTTGCGCGGGGAATTACTCCGCGGCTTGAAAGATTCTGGGATGGGTTCCGTGGAAGGGTATCGGGGAATATTATCATTCAAAGCGGGCAGAGTATTTTCAACCAAGGGGGTAATCAGTGTTGTCAAAAGACGAAGAAATCAGCAGTCGTATGCAAAAACTTGTGTCCCGGATAGAAGAGCATGCTCATCGTTATTATGTTCTTGACAATCCAGTGATTACCGATGGGGAATATGATCTTCTGATGCGCGAACTCGGCGATCTTGAGAAAAATTATCCGCATCTAAAAACGCCGGATTCACCCACCGAGCGTATCGGTGGCCAGCCGCTGCCCTATTTTTCCACGGTAGAACATACCGTTCCCATGCTAAGCCTTGACAATGCTTTCGGGTTTTCCGAATTGTATGATTTCAACCGGCGGGCCATGCAGGGGGAGGACTCTTCCGGCATCGGCTATGCAACGGAACTCAAGATCGATGGGTTGGCGGTATCTCTGCGCTATGAAGAAGGTCGGCTGGTTCGTGGTGCCACGCGCGGCAACGGTTTCCAGGGAGAAGACATTACCGCCAATATCAAGACCGTGCGGCAAGTTCCGCTCCGTCTTCCGCAACCGGTAAGCATTGAGGTGAGGGGGGAGGTATTCATCGATCGGAATGATTTTAATCGTTTGAATCATGAACGATCGGAACAGGATCTGCCCCTTTTTGCCAACCCGCGCAACGCGGCTGCCGGTTCGCTGCGGCAGCTGGATCCGCGTATTGCGGCTCGGAGGCCCCTGAAGATATTCGTTTACGGGGCTGTCGGGTATGACATTGCATTGCCCACACATCTGGAATTGCTGCAATTCCTGGAAGACCTAAGATTTCCGGTCAATCCATACCGATTATACTGCGAGGAGATAGAAGAGGTGATTGCCTACTGCAGTCGCTGGCAGGAGCTGAAAAACATCCTGCCCTATGATATCGATGGGATCGTGGTCAAAGTTAATTCCATCGCATCCCAGGACATACTTGGTAACACCTCAAGAAGCCCGCGCTGGGCTATTGCCTACAAGTTCCCGGCAGAGGAGATATCCACCCGAATCATCGATATCGTGGTCAACGTCGGCCGAACCGGGGCCATCACTCCCGTGGCCATTCTTGAGCCAGTTTTGCTTGCCGGTTCAACGGTACAGAGAGCCAGCCTTCACAATGAAGATTATCTGCGCAGCAAGGAAATACTGATCGGGGACACGGTTATTGTGCGCAAGGCCGGGGACATCATTCCCGAGGTGGTGAGGGTTTTGAAAGAAAAACGTTCCGGGGATGAAGTCAAATTCGATATGCCATCAAGATGCCCCTCCTGCGGAACACCCTTGAAAAGATTGCCGGAGGAGGCGGCCTGGCGCTGCCTGAACCCATCCTGTCCGGCCCAGGTTCTGGAGCGTATCGTCCATTTTGCTTCAAGATCGGCAATGGACATCGAGGGACTGGGCCCCGCCGTGGCTTACAATCTTCTGCAGTCCAAATTGGTCAAGGATGTCGGTGATCTTTATTATTTGAAGGAGAAGAAATCGGAACTTCTGGATCTGGAACGTATGGCGGAGAAGTCGAGCATGAACCTGCTGGAAGCGATCGAGAAGAGCAAGGGGAACCCCATGCATCGCCTCCTCCATGGTCTTGGAATCCGTTTTGTCGGTGAGAGGGTGGCCCGGATCCTCTCCGAGAATTTTCGGGATATGGATCTCCTGGCGGCTGCATCCATTGACAGGGTGGCTTCGATTGATGAAGTTGGCCCCAAGATAGCGATGGCGGTGAATGCATATTTTGCCCAGGAAGAAACCCGTGACCTCCTGGAGAGGATGAAAACGGCAGGTGTCAATTTCAAGGAACCCTCGCTCCCATTGGCGGCATCAGAGCTTGAGGGAAAGATCTTTGTGTTTACCGGAACCTTGCCCTCCCTTTCCCGGGAAGAAGCAAAGCGCCTGGTTGAAGAAAAGGGAGGGCGGGTGACCAATACCCTGAGTAAAAAAACCAACTTTCTGGTAGCGGGTGATAAACCGGGATCCAAACTGGAGCGGGCGGGAAGTTATGGCATCAGAATTATCGGTGAGGAAGAATTATTGGAAATGTTAAATTGAAGTGAAAGGAAAGATGGTATGAAAACTGCTTCCGGGAAACGTCATTATTTTTCTGAAAAGTGGGAGATGGAGCGCATCTGCAGATGGGGTTGCCTGGCCCTGGTAGTTGCTCTGGGCATCATCCTTTATCTTTACTGGGATCCGTTGCGATCCAATGATCTTGTAAAAGCTTTTCATGTTAGAACTGCTGTTCCGGCAGTGGAATATTTCTTCCGCTTCATCACTTTCTGGGGCGACGAGCAAGGGCTCGTCATCGCCATCGCTCTGTTTTTCTGGTGTATCGACAAGGCATTGGGATTCGGAACGATGGTGGCATTGTTGGTTTCCGGGATCTATTCTTTTCTGCTCAAAGGATATTTCATGGAACCGAGGCCGATGATCGAAGGGGTGACCCCTCCGGCCAATTCTTCCTACCCCAGCGGGCACACGCTTTCCATAACCGTTGTCTGGGCTTATCTGGCCGCCAACATCAGGAACAAAAAGTTCTGGTTTTTGTCGGTTATCATGATCGTTATGGTGGGCCTGTCACGGATATTTCTCGGCGTACATTTTCCCGGCGATATAGTCGGTGGGCTTATCTTCGGAATCATCTTTGTTGCGGTTTTTCTATGGGGGGGCCGTCTTCTGGCAGAACGGCAATTCAAGATATCTCCCGGAGTGAATTTTCTTGTTCAACTCGTCATATTCATCATTATATTTTTTGTATCAACCATGCTGATACCCGGGACCGATCCTCCCAAGGTGATGGGCTTTTTTGCCGGAATTTGCCTCGGGCATCTTCTGGAAAGGGAATCGATAAAATTTGATGTCAGGGGCAAGTTTTATCAGCACCTGCTGAAGATGATTGTCGGCCTTGTTGTGCTGCTCTCCATACAGGCGGGCCTGAAAGTATTGATACCGACTACCGGAACCGTTCCCTCCCTCTGTTTTGCCCGTTATTTTCTGGCTGGTTTCTGGGTAACATTTTTGGCGCCCCTGGTGTTCGTGGTCACCGGATTGGCCGCGGGGGCAAAGGATCAGGTGTAGGAATGTGGCCTGTTTCGCATTTATGTTGATATCGATCAATATAATATATTGTTTCTCCGGATGCACTACGTAAATTCTGCAATGTTTGCACACACGAACAATACATTTTCCCTGCAATGATTCCGGCAACCCTGTAATTACAAGTTTATTGCCGTTCCGGGAGTTTTGTATCGCTGGAAGCTACCCCGGGGCAAGTATTACCGGGTTTTTTTCAACAAAAAATCACCTGAGCGGTGAAAATATTGAAATGGAGGATAATTGTATGGGTATTATTTCGGCGGAGGAGTATATCGAAAGGATAAAGAAGTTGAAACCCAATATCTATATGGGAGGGGAGGTGGTTGGCCGTGACCATCCGGCACTGAAACCGGGTCTTGATCTTATCGTCGACACCTATGAACGGGTTGGCGATAAAGATTTGCAGGGCTTGATAACGGCAACTTCCCATCTTACCGGCGAGGAAATTCACCGGTTGAACCATATCCACCAGAGTTCCGATGACCTGCTCAAGAAACAGGAATGTACGCGTTTGCTCTGTCAGAAAGCAGGGGGATGTGTACAACGTTGCATGGGCATCGATGCATTGAATGCTCTCACGGTGGTATCCAAGGATGCCGATGATAATTACGGAACTGAATATTATCCGCGCTTGCTGGAATTCATCAAATATTTTCAGAAAAACGATCTGGTCGGCTGCTGTGCACAATCCGATGTCAAGGGGGATCGTTCCAGGCGGCCGTTCGAGCAGAGTGATCCAGACCTTTACCTGCGGGTAATAGAGAGAAACAATAAAGGAATCATCGTCAGAGGTTGCAAGGCACACAATTCCAACGCCCCTTACAGTGACGAGATCATCGTGGTGCCGACCCGGTTGATGACCGAGGAAGATGTTGACTGGTCGGTGGCTTTTTCCATTCCTGCTGACACCAAGGGGATAAAACAGGTCGTCCGCGTGGCTGCACCTCGCGAGAGAAAATATCTCAAGACACCCCATCGTTTCGGGCTGGCCGATTCATACACCATATTTGACGATGTCCTGGTGCCCTGGGAGAGGGTATTCCTTTGCGGGGAAACTTTCTTTGCCAGTTTTGCAGCAATGCTTTTCGCCACTTTCCACCGACACAGCTATACCGGCTGCAAACCGGCAATAACGGACATCATCCTGGGGGCAACAGCTCTGGTAGCCGAGTACAATGGCGTTGCCGAAGCTTCCCATGTAAAAGATAAACTTTCCGAGCTGATCGCCACGGGTGAACTGGTTTACAGCGCGGGTATCGCTGCTTCCGTTAAATCCACGGTGGCTGCTTCCGGCACACATATACCCAATATCATCTATACGAATGTGGGACGTTATCATGCCGGGGTCAGCCTCTATCATGAAATAGAGACGCTGGCGGACGTGGCTGGCGGTCTGCCGGCAACCTTGCCCATGGAGGACGAATTTTTTGTACCGGAGTTGAAAGAGTTGATGGACAAATACATCATGCGCAAAGACGGCGTCCCGGCCGAGGACCAGCATCGGCTCTTCCGGGGCATCTCGGACATGATCTGCTCGTCGTACGGCGGGGTGGCGCTGGTAGGGGGGTTGCATGGTGGCGGTTCCCCGATCATGGAAAAAATAGCCATCCGCAACCAGTATGATATCGATTATCGTAAAAACCTGGTGAAGTACCTCTGCGGTATCAAGAAATAAGATCTGCATGCAGGCTGTGGAACAGGGTAAATCAACGGCGGGAGCTGAATGTTCCCGCCGTTGAAATAATTTCTTTCAATATTTTTCCGGTGGAAAGGAGAGGCCGTTGGAAGCATTTTACTACAGGGTCGAGGGTAGAGCGAGACCATGAATGGGGGTTTGCGCCGGCAGCATTTGTTTGCAAACTAATCGGGCAGATGGTTTACAGATGCGTGGCCGGCGTTATCCCCGTTTATTTCTGTCTATCAAGTTTTGAATTTTTCTTTTTATTTTCTCCTGCTGATTCACTTTTTCCGTTTCAAGCATGGTGACGGAGACGACATTGCCCTCTTCAATGCAGGCCAACAGTATGTCCCCCTCGGTTATCCCCGGGGGGAGTTGTTCAAGCGGGATATCATACCTGACAGTCTCATCCCGGCGCAGGAGCAAGACGGCCAAATCTTCTTCGATCCGATCTACCGTGTATTCATGACAGGACATTTTTACAAAACCACTCCCATATATATTTCAATATTTCTATTATTGCCGGGAATGCATGCGGAGTACCCGTTTCAACGGTGTAGGTTTGACCATCCGATCTGATAACGATATCACCGTGGAGATCGGTACGGAAAATATCCATGTTTCTTTTCTGTAAAGTATCCAGTGTTTCCTGGTGCGGGTGGCCGTAGGGATTTCCCGCGCCGCACATGATAACAGCCACCGAAGGGTTGGCTACTTGCAAGAACTGATCGGAAGAAGAGGATCTGCTTCCATGGTGGCCCACTTTCAATATCTGTATTCCGGAAAAATCGCTGCATTCAAGAATTTCCGATTCCGCTTCTTTCTCGGCATCACCGGTAAATAAAAAACCAACCTGGCCGTGAACCATTTCTATTACGATGGAGGCGTTGTTCGCTTTTGCGTAACTTTCTATTTTTTTGCCTTTCCCGGGGTGGAGTATCCTTATCGAAACTGATGGGTCGAGGTCAATCACATCTCCTGACCGGGCGAGAGTGAAGGGTATATCCTTTTGCTCTATTCTGGTCAGGTAGTCTTCATATGTCTTTGATGTATGTGGATAACCCGAATCGATTACCAGGCCTACGGTAATTTTATCAAGAATGCCTATCAAGCCCCCGATATGGTCAGCATGGGGGTGGGTTGATATAACGATGTCGATTTTGTCAATCAATTGTTTGCCCAGATAGGAAAGCACTGTTTGGCTTTCCTTTCTGTCTCCGGCATCAATCAATATGGTCTTCCTGTTAGGTGCAATTACCAGGATGCTGTCTCCCTGTCCCACATCAATAAAATGGGCTTCAAGAAGGGCGTTGTCTGTATCGGTTTTGTTATCCCCGTTCAGATTGCCATATACAGGGTTGGCAACTGCCACGGTGCAATGCAGTAACATGCACAGGCAGATAAGTGCTGCCAGCAGAAATCTTTTCTGGCCCAATTTTGACATTGCCGGGGCCTCCTGTTCGGGGTTTCTCGTTGGCGGAAACTCGATCATTCCTTTTCTTCGTCCGGGGGATGATTGATGAAATACTCGCGTTCAAGAAGTTCATGATAGTCTTCCGGTACTGGCACAGCATGTTTGTGTGCGGGATTGTCACCCGCCGACAGAATAAAAACCAGCTCATAATTGCCTTCCGGGCTCTTGCGCGGCCACCATCGTTCAAGCATGCCCCCCTCGCGGTCAATGTAGACTTGCACGGCATCATCGCACCAGGTAAAAAAACGCTTCTGAATATCATCGATATATTCGTACATTTACATGCCCTCCAGATCCAAAATCAAATCTTCGGATGGTATGCCTGATGCAGAATGGGTTACCGGGGATTGCATGGCGGGTTTACTGGAAACGCATGACCGGATCATCTGTTATTGCAGGCTGGATAATGCTGCTCTATACATCGTGAGCAGTCGCCTGGCAGCTCCATGAAAAAATGGTGGGGACGAGAGGATTTGAACCTCCGACCTCCTGAATGTGAGTCAGGCGCTCTCCCCCTGAGCCACGTCCCCACGTATATCTATATTTGATTATAGCATCCATGGGAAAAAGGTCAACGAAAAATCCCGCCCTTCTGTTTCCCCGGGTATGTTGATATACACAGATAGGAAGTTCTGTTATAGTAAAAGTGACAGGATCATCACTTGCTCCGGTTTGAATCATCAAGGAGGTACGTACCCTTGAAAAAACAACACCTTTTTGGCCCTGTTCCTTCGCGGCGACTGGGCCTGTCGCTGGGTATCGACCTGGTCCCGTTCAAAACCTGTTCTCTGAATTGTGTTTACTGTGAATGTGGCCGCACCACGGATCTGACCATGACCCGGAAGGAATATGTTCCCGTGGCAGCGGTTCTTGCCGAGCTGGATCATTACCTGAAGAGTGATCCCGAACTTGACTACATCACTTTCGCCGGTTCCGGGGAACCCATGCTGCACGAGCATATCGACCGGGTGGTCGATCACATCAAGGAACGCTATCCGCAATATCCCCTCTGCCTTCTCACCAACGGTACGCTTTTTTCTTCCGCCCGGGCACGCGACCAGATCAATCAGATTGACCTGATCGTTCCTTCCCTTGATGCCGCATCGGAAGAGGTATTCCGGAAACTGAACCGGCCCCATCCCGATCTTGACTGCAAGGATGTTATTTCCGGACTGGTTTCCCTGCGGCACGAATACAGGGGAGAAATATGCATGGAGGTATTCATCGTTCCCGGACTGAATGACACTGACGAGGAACTGGCGGCGATCAAAAAAGCCCTGGAAAAAATCAACCCGGACCGGATTCAGCTGGGAACGCTGGATCGACCGGGAACGGAGGCATGGGTGAAGGAGGCCGCGCCGAACAGGATGTTGGAAATTGCCGAGCAACTGGGCTGTGAAGCTGAGTTGATCGAAGAGGAACCATCTCTAGCGAAAACCCCTGCCTTTGATACCGGTTATGCTGATACGATCCTGCAAACTTTACAGCGCAGGCCCTGTACCGTCGAGGATCTTTCCCGCATCATCGGTGCCCGACCCGCGGAGGTGCAGAAATATCTGCGCCAACTTTTATCTGCAGGATTGGTCGAGATGGAACGACAGAAAAGGGGCGTATTCATCAGAATCAAAGGTCATTGACACGCTTGCCGGAACGTGACCAGGGCATGTTTGGGAGTGGTGGACAAATCATTCCTTGACACCCGGACAGGCCTGTGATATATTTATTTTCGGATTGTTTGGCATATTGCCAGAAAATTGAATAGTCTTATTTCCGAGCATTGGAACCTAAGGGAACATGGGTCCTATGGATTCAATGCCGTCAGCTCGGGGAGCTGGCCGGGGTATAATTTGGAAACGAATATGCCTTACCCTATGTACAAGGAAATTCAATCATGCACAAGTCGGTTTTCTTGTATATAAAGAAAATCGGCTTTTTGTTTATATTCTTTTTTTTTATCTCCATTCTGTAGCCGGCGACAAACAGGGATAAAAAAACGGGACGTTGCAATGATGCTTGAAAAATCCAAAGAAGCTTAAATGGGAGGATGATCATGAAAAACAATTGCCATGGAAGAAACTTTCTGTATCTGTTGTTGCTGATCCTCATGTTGATGCCGTTTGCAGCTGTCGGTTGCGGGGATCAAGATCTGCAGGGGGACGATGAAGGCCAGGATGTTGCCGGCACTGTAGAACTGACCGATATGCTTGGACGAAAGGTGGTGGTTCCTGAAAACGTGGAAAGGATTGCTGCCCTGAGGCATCTGGGGACAATGGTATTTGCTTTGGGCGAGCAGGATAAATTGGTACATCAAGGGTTGTTTGATGCTGCCGGCCGTGCCATGGCTGATCTTGATCCGGAATTTGCCGCTCTGCCCTTTTTCAAAAATGCATCCGTGGAAGAACTGATGAAATTGAAAGTGGATTTGTTCTTCAATTATGTCGATACCGATCCCAGGGAAATAGAACAGCTGGCCGAGGTTGGCATCCCTTTCATTGCTTTGAAAAGTGAAACCATGGAAGAGAGCTACGAGGCAGTCCGTATCATGGGAAAAGCTTTGAAAGTTGAAGACAGAGCGGAAGAGTACATAGCGGCCTGCCAGGAAATTGTCAACCTGGTGGAAACCAGAACGGACAAAATACCCCGCGGGGAGAGGCCCAGGGTATTCTTTGCGGGTCCCAAAAGTATATATACCGCTGCCACCGGTGAGATGCTGCAGGATACGATGATCAAAATGGCCGGGGGAATCAATGTGGCGGAAGACGTTGTGGGCCGATGGGCGCAGATTTCTCCGGAACAGCTGGTCGAATGGAATCCCGATATCATTTTTCTGGGATCGAGCCTCGATCAGTATGCGGCCGAAGATGTTTTCGGAAATACGGCAATTCAATCAGTGAATGCCATCAAGAACAACAGGGTATATCCTTTCCCATCCAATATCGGATGGTGGGATTTCCCCGCACCCCACTGTGTTCTGGGAATTGAATGGATGGCTACCAAATTGCACCCGGAACTCTACCGGGACATAGACATGACCGAAGTTGCTGATGAGTTTTACCTTAATTACATGGGCCGGACCTTTACCGAACTTGGAGGCAAGCTTTGATCATTTCTTTGGAGGAATAAGATGAAGAGGTCCGTTCCTTTGATAATTATCATTGTATTTGTTGTTTCCATCATCGTCGCTTTGAATTCCGGGCGCTATCCTGTTTCCATTGTAGATGCCGCCAGGCATTTTCTCTCCGGGGCCGGGTTGACGGGCAACCGGGAACCTCTGGCCCCGGAAATGTGGGATGTGTTATACAGTATACGCCTGCCCCGCATAGTGCTTGCCCTGGCCGTGGGGGCGGCACTTTCCGTATCCGGAGCAGTATTTCAAGCTCTTTTTCGCAATCCCCTGGCCTCTCCCGATCTGCTGGGGGCCACTGCGGGTGCAAGTTTCGGTGCGGTTCTGGCTCTGCTCATTTTTCCTCCATTGAGCGTCTGGATACGTTTTTCGTCTTTTATATTTGGTATCGTGGCTGTTGCAGGTACCTATATACTGGCCTCGAGGAGCAGGGACAGGTCTGCTGCAGTTCTTATACTGGCCGGAATTGTAATCTCGGCCATATTTCAAGCGGGGGTCTCCATCATAAAGTATCTTGCTGAACCCTACAATGAATTGCAGAAGATCGTTTTCTGGCTCATGGGCAGCCTTCAGGCCACCACATGGTCTTCTATCAGGGGGGTTCTGGGGATTACCGTTATCTGTACAGCCCTGGTGACCATTTTCAGCTGGCAATTGAATCTGATGTCCCAGGAAGATGAACAAGCTTTGTCGCTGGGGGTGGACATTTTCAAATGGCGTATTTTCTATATCGTTATCACGGCGTTGATGATTTCTGTCAGCGTTTCCACCTGCGGTACCATCGGCTGGATTGGCCTTATCGTTCCTCATATAGCTCGCTACATCGTGGGTGCCGAGCACAAAAAATTGATCGTCACCGCGGCTTTTCTGGGAGCAGCGTTGATGCTCCTCATGGACACTGCTGCACGTTCCTTGCTGAGTTCCGAGATTCCAATTTCCATTGTTACATCCTTGATTGGAGCACCATTTCTGGGTTATCTGATTTTAAGTCAAAGAAAGGGGATGGCGTGAAAAATTGAGCATTCTTGTTAACAAACTTGTAGCCGGTTATGATAGCAAAACTGTATTGAAGGGTATCGATCTGGAAATACAAAAAGGCCGCATCTATGCCCTTCTGGGCAGAAACGGTTGTGGTAAAACCACCCTTTTAAGATGTATCAATGCCATTATAAGGCCAATCGAAGGAAACATCCAGATCGATGGTAAAGACCTGGCGAAGCTCTCCAGGCGCCATATTGCCCGCCTGGTCAGCGTGGTACCCCAGAGTACCGTCATAACTTTTGACTATTCTTCACAGGAAATCGTTCTGATGGGGGAGGCGGCCCGGATCCCCTTATGGGGCGCACCGGGTGCTGCTGAAAGAAGGCGGGCGGAAAAAGTTTTCGATCAGATAGGAATCAAGTACCTGATGAAAAGGCCGTTCAACATGCTTTCCAGCGGGGAAAGACAGATGGTCCTTCTGGCCAGGGCATTGTTTCAAAACAGCCCTTACATGCTACTGGATGAACCCAACTCCCATCTGGATTTTTCCAATCAACACAGGATCATGGATCTGGTTCGTCAGCTGTCCAGAGAATTGAACATTACGGTTCTGGTTACTTTGCATGATCCCAATCTGGCCCTCTATTACTGTGACGAGGTTTTCCTTTTACATGGGGGGAAAATACTGGCCGAGGGTTGTACCGATCATGTATTGCAGGATAGTTTCCTTTCTCATGTTTACGGTGAAAATATCCGCACCGATTATACATGCAATCATGGTTTGCCGATCGTGGTACCCAAAAACGTTGCCCAACCGATGGCTATATAATGTAACTTTGTGGTCGTGGCTTGTGAGCCTGTCACGGCTCTGTTCGGGGAACAGGGGGGAGATACCATCAGCAATATTTTTCTTACCGGGGATATCCGGATAGGCAAGAGTGCTCTCATCGACCGGGCGGTAGATGGTCTGCGTCTCAAAGCGGGGGGATTCAAAACTCTCCGTCATTACAGTGGTGGCGAACACGATGGCTTCGTCATGGAGGATCTGAATGAAGAAAAAGTTTCTCCCGTAAATCGGCTTTTTGTGGCCAAAAAAGGTGAAAAGGGCCGCTGGAAAGACATTCCGGAAACCTTTGAGGGCTTCGGGGTTGATATTTTAAGAAAGAGTCTGTCATCGAACATCGATCTGATCATTATGGACGAGCTGGGTTATTTCGAATCGAATGCTTTGAACTTTCAAAAGCAGGTTTTCAAATGTTTGTCCGCTTCACTCCCGGTTTTGGGGGTGGTCAAAAAGCGTTCCACCGCTTTTCTTGATCGTATAAGAGCCATGGAAAACGTGATTGTCCTGCCGGTTACAATGGAAAACAGGGATAATGTCGGGGTGGAATTGTGTGGCATCATGATGGAGCTGCTGGCCCGTCGCCCCGGAGTTCTTCATTCATGATAGCTTTCAAGTTTCTCTGCTTGAGCAAATTACAACTGCAAAGCCCTCAACAATCAGGGATGCATGGGGCGCCAGCTTCGTCAATACCACAAAGTGGGGAATATAGCCGGTGAATGACCACAAAATTTGTTTTGTTTTTTCTTGAGAACGGGGACACCAAATACAGAAACAATTTCTACACAGGTTGTGCGCCGCATTGTCTGTCATGGTTTTTGCGCGCCATTTTCTGTCATGGTTTTTGCCCGCCATTTTCTTTTTTTTACCGAATGGGTATGTTATAATACACATGTTTTACCATTGGTACAGGGGGGGATGATTTTGAGCATCGGCGATGATGAGATCAGGAATTTGTTCGAGGCGGCAAAGTTGGCCCCGAGCGAGGATAGATTGCAAGAAGCAAGAGAAGACATATGCACCTTTGAAGAGTGGATCGCGCCGCTTCTTGCTGTAAAAACTGAAGGGGTGGAGCCCACGCTGTACAATTTCACAGGAACCAACAGGTTGCGTGAGGATGTGGCCACTGCCAGGGTTGATAACAACAAATTTTACCGGGCGGCTTCAAATTTTGAGGAAGGATTTTACCGGGTTCCGCCGATTCTTGAATGAATACGGGGATTGATTTTCAGGGTAACATTTTCTTGATACGGAGGTTGTACAGTGGAATTGTTCGAGATGACCGCCGGTGAAGCGGTGGAAGCCATAAAAGGAAAAAAAATCAAGGCGCGCGAACTGACCGAAGCGATCCTGGCGCGATCTGGTGAAATTGATGACGGAATAAAGGCATTTGCAACCGTAACTGCTGAAAAAGCTCTGGAGCAGGCCGATGCGGTGGATCGCGATATATCCGGACAGGGCGATCCTCTCTCCCTGGCCGGATTGCCAATTGTTCTGGGAGATGACATCTGCCTTGAAGGTGTTCCCGCTGCAGCCGGCTCGAGGGTCATAGCATCTTTTCCCGCTCCATACACGGCTACGGTGGTGCAGAAATCACTTGAAGCCGGGGCGGTTGTCATCGGGAAGGCCAGCATGACCGAATTCGGTATGGGCAGCACAGGCGGGGAATCGCTTCATCCACATAGCCGCAACCCTTTGAACACGTCATACTCGGCCGGAGACGGTTCTGCCGCGGCGGTTGCTTCCGGGCAGGCCATGCTGGGGCTTACCTCGGATAGCGGCGGTTCCGCGCGGATCTCCGCCTCGTATTGTGGCATTGCCGGGTTCAGGCCGACCCCGGGATCGATTTCGCGCTATGGTTTGATTTCGTCTGCTTCTTCGATGTCCCAGATAAGTTTTGTTGCCAGGAAGGCGGCTGATTTCAAATTGTTGTTTGACCCCTTGTTCGGGTTCGATCCCCGTGATTCTTCAACGGTGTTTGCCGATGAACAGATTCCCGGGGAGGAAGGGACGGTAACCAGAATAGGTTTTCCCGGGCAACTGTTTGATGGGGCCGGGGAACCCGAGCAGGCCTCTTTTCGCAGAATATTCGATGGGATTGTTTCCCGGGGGGTGGAGGTGGTGGAGGTTTCCCTGCCCCATTTTGCCCCGGCACTGCTGGCTTATCATGTTATCACCATCGCCGAATCCTTTTCCAACCTGTCCCGTTATGATGGTATCCGCTATGGATTCAATGCGGACAGCGGCGATCTGGAAGAATGGTACCGGCAGACCAGGGATCGGGGTATCGGTGAGGAGGCAAAGAGACGTTTTATCCTGGGTGCTTTCTTGCTGGGCCGTGACAATCATGAGAAATATTATGAACAGGCTCTTCGCGTATGGACCCTGGTCAAAAAAGATTTTACGGAAGCGCTGCATGGATGCGATTTGATCCTGTTGCCCGTGGTGCGTTCCGCGGCGCCCCTTCTGAATGAAAAAAAGCCTTTTATTGAAAACTACTGCAGGGAAGAATTCTGCGCGCCGGTGAGTATGGCCGGAATGCCTTCCGTGAGCATTCCTGCCCGTGCAATTGGGGGGATGCCGCAGGGCATCCAACTGGTGGGGAAGTCTGCTGCTGACTGCCTTCTGATCGATTTTGCAGCCGATCTGGAAAAGGAGATTGGCAGCTGGAAAGAAAACTGATTATACGATTTCAAGAGGAGCGAAAATGAGTTACGAAATTGTGATTGGATTGGAAGTTCACGTGGAATTGCTTACCCGCAGCAAGCTGTTCTGCGGTTGCCCCAACGATTTTTCGTCCAAGCCGAATACCAATGTATGCGAGGTCTGCCTTGGTTTTCCGGGTACCCTTCCCCATCTCAACGGCGGTGCGGTTGACCAGGCCCTCAGGGCTGCCCTTGCTTTGAATTGCGAGATATCACTTTGTAGCCGTTTTGACCGGAAAAACTATTTTTATCCTGACACCCCGAAGGGGTACCAGACCACCCAGTTTTTCAAGCCCATAGGTGAACATGGTCATCTGGAAATAGAAGGACCGGAAATGGGGAAGAAGGTTGTCGGAATCACCCGGGTGCATATCGAAGAAGATGCCGGCAAACTTGTGCATTCCCCGGCGGGTGATTGCTCCATGGTGGATTTCAACCGGGCGGGGGTTCCCCTGGTGGAGATAGTCTCCGAGCCCGATCTGCGTTCACCGGCCGAAGCACGCTGCTATCTGGAAAGGTTGAAAAGCATCTTGCAGTATGCCCGTGTCTCCGATTGCAAGATGGAAGAAGGAAGCTTGCGCTGTGATGCCAATATTTCCTTGCGGTTGCCTGGCCAGGAAAAATTGGGGGTCAAGACAGAGTTGAAGAACATGAACTCTTTCCGTGCCGTGGAGAGGGCATTGGAGTATGAGATCAGGCGCCAGGCGGAGATCCTCGACGGGGGAGGGGAGGTAATCTCCGAAACGAGGAGATGGATCGAAGAGGATGAAAAAACGGTTGCCATGCGCAGCAAGATTGAATCCTACCGTTATTTCACCGATCCCGAGCTTGCCCCGGTTGAGTTGAGTGCGGCATATGTTGAAGAAACACGTTCTTCCCTTCCGGAGTTCGCTCCGCAGAGGATTATCCGTTACATTGAAGAATATGAACTTCCCCGCTATGACGCTGAAGTGATCACCGGCAATTATTTTCTATCGGAATATTTCGAGGCATGTTTGCAAGAGTATCCCCATCCCAAGACGGTCAGCAACTGGCTGATGGGTGATTTCACGGCCCTGGTGAAAGCGGAAGGAAAGGAAATCGAGGAACTCGATTTTTCACCTTCGCATCTGGCCGACCTTCTCAACATGATTGATGAAGGCCTGATCAGCGGCAAGATCGCCAAACAAGTGCTGGAAACGAGTTTCAAGACAGGACAGAAACCGCGCAAGGTTGTTGAAGCGGAAGGATTGTTGCAGATAACCGATGAAGAGGAAATAGAAAATATCGTCAACGCCGTGGTAAGCGAGAACCCTTCATCAGTCAACGATTACCGGGCCGGCAAAAAGAAGGCACTGGGTTTCCTGGTCGGTCAGGTAATGAAAATCACCGCAGGGAAAGCCAATCCTCAAATGGTGAACAAATTGCTAAGAAAGATTCTGGATGAATCTTGACATCTGCGGTTCTGCCATCATTGATTTGATTCAAGCATGGTGTGATCACCCGGTTATCAGGTTCCGAAGTGTTTTTTGAATACAATGTCTGGAGCGGAATTCAATGAGAGAAATCCAAGCGGAACTGGTTGTGAACAGGGTGTCCAGGATGTGCCAGGAAGCCAATATCATCATCGCCCCCCGGCTGGCCGACGCGTTGAAGAAAGCATCCGACCGGGAAGAATCGCCAATCGGGAAAGCAGTTTTGAAGCAGATTCTGGAAAATGCCGTGATTGCCCGCGAAGAACGCATTCCACTTTGCCAGGATACCGGGGTTGCCGTTTTTTTTGTCGAGTGGGGGGAGGATACAGTCATCACCGGATCCACCCTTGAAGAAGCTATCAACGAAGGGGTGAGAAAGGGGTACACGGAAGGGTATTTGCGGAAATCGATGGTCGAAGATCCCTTGCGAAGGTCAAACACCGGTGACAATACACCGGCCATAATTCATATCAAATCGGTTGCCGGCGACCGCCTGAAGATCACTTTTCTGGCCAAGGGGGGGGGAAGTGAGAACCAGAGCAAGGTGGGGATGCTGAAGCCCGCGGATGGCCGCGAGGGGGTAGTCAATTTTGTTGTCGATCATGTAAAGGAAGCGGGCCCCAACCCCTGCCCACCGATAATCGTGGGGGTGGGTATTGGAGGCACCTTTGAATATGCGGCCTATCTTTCCAAGAAGGCCTTGTTGAGATCGATGGGTGAGCCGCACCCTGATCCTTACTATGCGGAGATGGAAGAAGAGATCCTCGAGAAGATAAACAACCTGGGTATCGGCCCCCAGGGGTTCGGCGGAAGGGTTACGGCCCTGGCTGTTCATATTCTGACCTATCCCTGCCATATAGCCAGCTTGCCCGTGGCGGTCAATATCGATTGTCATGCCAGCAGGCATATGAAGATCGTGATCTGAAGAATGTTTCCTCGTTATTTAAAATTGAAGGGGGCTGCCAGGCCATGGCCATCAAAAATATTCATGCCCCGCTCGGCGAGAATGATGTTTCAGCTTTGAGATCAGGGGACATGGTCAACGTCAGCGGCATCATCTACGTGGCCAGGGATACCGCCCACAGGAAGATGGTTGATGCTCTCGGGGAGGGGGCTGCTCTTCCTTTTCATCTGGAAGGGCAGATCGTATATTATTGTGGGCCATCTCCGGCCAGGGAGGGGCAGATCATCGGTGCAGCGGGGCCCACCACGAGCAACCGCATGGATGTCTACACCCCTTTGCTGCTGGCCAACGGCATGAAAGCCTGTATCGGCAAAGGGAGCAGAAGTGAAAAGGTCAGAAAGGCCCTCTGCAGATACAAGGGGGTCTACCTGGCAGCAATTGGCGGATGCGGTGCGCTGTTATCCCGCAAGATTACCGCCAGCGAAATCATAGCTTTCCCCGAACTCGGGCCTGAAGCCATCCACCGTTTGGAAGTGAAAAATTTTCCGGCCATAGTGGTCAATGATATGTACGGAAATGACCTGTACAAAGAGGGAAAGAGAAGATTTGAAATCACCGTTGACGGTGAAGGATAGTATCCTTCTGTTCAGGGCAAGAATAGAATAAAACGCCATGGAGGTTACATCATGCCCAAAACTTTCGAGGTGGGTGGAATAAAGGTTACAAGCCATGTAGAAAAAGAAGAGCTCAACCGTTTTGTGGACACGATTCCCCCTGAAAAAAGAAGAGATCTTACCGATGTCTTGCTTATCCTGCATGAAGAAGGGTTGATCACCATCGAGGAGAAAGAGAAGCTTTGAGGAGCCGGCCGGCTGGTCCGGCTTGCCCGGAGGAATCAGACAATTCCACCTTGCTGTAAGAATCTGAAAAACAGGTCAGGTAAACCGCCATGGAAGACAACATCAAGAGGATACTGGATTTATTGAAAAAACATTATCCCGGGGCAAGGACCTCTCTGCACTACAATACGCCTTTTCAGCTTCTGGTGGCGGTCATTCTTTCCGCCAGAAGCACCGATGAGCAGGTCAATCGTATCACGCCGGCTTTGTTTGCCGCATTCGGGACTCCCGATGCCATGGCCGGAGCCAGCGTGCCGGAAGTTGAGGAACTGGTCAAGAGCTGCGGGCTTTACAGGAGCAAGAGCAGGAACCTGGTCAAGATGGCCGGGATGGTCAAGTCCCGCTACGGCGGGAATATACCATCGACCCTGGAGGAACTGATTTCCCTGCCCGGTGTGGGGCGGAAGACCGCCAATGTTGTTCTCAGCGTTGCATTTGACAAACCGGCCATTGCGGTCGATACCCATGTTTTCAGGGTGTCAAAACGCCTGGGGCTGGCCTCGGGGAAAACGCCGCTTGCTGTAGAAAGGGAGCTGATGGAGATCATTCCGCGCCAACAATGGTCCGCAACTCACCATCGGCTGATTGCCCATGGGCGTTCTATCTGTATTTCCCGGAAACCCTGCTGCGAAGAATGTTTTTTGAACTGTTACTGTGTCAGAAAAGGAATATAAAGGATTATCCCCGGTTGATAACGAATAGAAAAACAATATCAATATGCTGAAAGAAAGGAGATTCTCGGCTATACATGGGTGGTAAAAAAGTACCGATGGAAGGTCTTTATATTTTATGTGATCCCCTGGAGTTTGAATTTGAAACCACGGAGGAAGTTCCCCCTCTCGAAGATATTATCGGACAGGAGAGGGCGGTAAAAGCGATGGATTTCGGCCTGAGAATAAAGCAGCATGGTTATAACATCTATATTTCCGGGATCACGGGCACGGGGAAGAACAGTTATGCCCGGTCGCTGATCAAGGAAATTGCTGCCGGGGAAGATGTTCCCGATGACTGGTGCTATGTCTACAATTTCAAAAAACCAGAGGAACCGATCGCCCTCAATTTTCCGGCTGGCGAGGGGGCAGTCTTTGCCCGCAACATGGAAAATTTTATTGCGGAACTGAAAGAAGCCATTCCGAATGCTTTCAGCAGCGAGGATTATGACCGAAAAAAAACAGAATACATAAAGGAATATCAGGATATCAGGACGGCATTGATGGATAAATTGAACCGGATAGCCAGCGAGAAAGGGTTCTTGCTGAAAAAAACGAGCAGCGGCTTTGTGACCGTTCCTGTCGTTGATGATAAACAGGTAAGCGAGCAAGACTATGACAAACTGCCTGAAGAAACGAAAGAGGAGCTGGAGGCCAGGTCAAATGAAGTACAGCTGAAAGCATTGGAGATACTGAGAAAGATACAGGGAGCCGAAAAAGAACTGCGGAAGAAGATCAAGAAGATGGACAGGGAGATTGCCCTCATGGCCATCGGGCATTTTTTCGAGGAGATGAACGAGGAATACAGGGATCATACCAAGGTCATGAATTATCTCCATGATTTTCGCGAGGATGTTTTGAACAATATCGGCATCTTCAGGGCCGATGAAGAGGATAGTTCACATGAGCCCCTGGCCTGGCTTGGCAGGCAGAGCAAGCAGCGCGAGATACGCTACAAGGTCAACCTCCTGGTGGACAATCAGGATCGGAAGGGTGCCCCTGTCGAGATCGAGCATAACCCTTTCTATTACAACATGATCGGACGGGTGGAATATGAAAACCGCATGGGGATGGTGTTGACCGATTTTACCATGATCAAGGGGGGAGCCCTGCATAGAGCAAATGGCGGGTACCTTATCTTGCAGGCGCTGGATGTTCTGAACAGTTTACAGTCATGGGAAGTGATCAAGAGGGTTCTTAAAACGAAAAAGATCACCATAGAAAATATTGCCGAGCAATATGGGTTGGTAGCGATGTCGACCTTGAAACCCGAGCCCATCCCTCTGAATACCAAGGTGATCATGATCGGCAGCCAGCTAATTTACCAGCTACTCTATCACTATGATGAAGATTTTCGTAAACTTTTCAAGATCAAAGCGGATTTTGATGTGGAAATGAAGAGGGATCGGGTCAACATGACGAAGATGGCCAGCTTCATTTCGGCTCACTGCCGGAAAGAAAAACTGAAACATTTTGATCGGGAAGCGGTGGCTCGTGTGGTAGATTACGGCTCCAGGCTGGCGGAGGATAGGGAAAAAATAAGTACCCGCTTCAATGACATAGTCGAGATTCTCTACGAAGCGGATGCCTGGGCGGGAGTCGAGGGAGATGATCTGGTGTCGGGTGGGCATGTACAGAAAGCCATCACCGAAAAGATATATCGTTCCAACAAATTGGAGAACAAGATTCAGGAACTGGTTGAGAAAGAGCAGATCCTCCTTGATGTTGAGGGCAGTGCCGTAGGGCAGATCAACGGCCTTTCCGTTGTGGACCTGGGAGACTACCGCTTCGGGTACCCGACCCGTATCACCGCCTCTACCTTCCTGGGCCGGCAAGGAATTATCAATATTGAAAGAGAAAGCGAATTGAGCGGTAAAATTTACAACAAAGCTGTCCTCATCATCGGCGGTTTCATCGGTCACCGTTATGCACAGAAAGTGCCCCTGAGTTTATCAGCCAGCATCTGTTTTGAACAAAGCTATTCCGGTGTGGAAGGTGACAGTGCTTCCGTGGCAGAACTGCTGGCCATCCTTTCCAGCCTGGCCGAAGTCCCTCTCCGCCAGGGGGTGGCTGTCTCCGGTTCTGTCAATCAGAAAGGAGAAGTGCAGCCGGTGGGTGGGATCAACCAGAAAATCGAAGGATTTTATCATACGTGCAGGGTGAAGGGACTTGACGGTGATCAGGGAGTTGTTATTCCGGCTGCGAATTATTCCAATCTGATGCTTTCTCCCGAAGTCGTGGAAGCGGTGAAAGAGGGATTGTTCTCGGTTTATCTTGTTAACGATATCGATGAGGCCGTTGAACTGATGACAGGGATGGCGCCCGGAACCATGCAGGAGGACGGCACCTTTCCCGAAGGTACTTTCAATTATCTGGTTCAGGAAAAATTGCTTCATTACCATCGTCTGATCGGCAAAAAAGATGAGGATGAGCAGAACGGAATGAAGAAAGATTGAACCCGCATGCAGGGCTGCAATCAATTCCAGGAAGAGAAACAAATGCACGTCATACTTGTTGAACCTGAAATACCGCAGAATACCGGCAATATTTCCCGCACCTGCGTTCTGACCGATTCCGAATTGCATCTTGTCAAACCACTGGGTTTCTCCCTGGATGACCGCCACCTGAAGAGAGCCGGCCTGGATTACTGGCCCCATTTGAAACTCCATCTGCATGACAGTTTTGCATCGTTGAGCGGCCGCTACCCCGAAGCACGGTTCCTGTTTTTTTCGGTAAAAGGCGGCACATTATATACAGATTTCGCATACAGGGATGATGATTTCCTCGTATTTGGCAGTGAAACCAGCGGTTTTCCCGAAGGTTTCCTGCAAGAAGGGCAAACTGTCTTGCGGATGCCGATGAACAGAAATATCAAACGTTCATTGAACCTCTCCAACGCGGTCGCTATTGTTCTCTACGAAGCCTTGAGGCAGCAGGATTTTCCCCGGATGAAATAAAGTCGGAATCTGGCGCAGAAACAGCCACGGTTCCGGGAAATGGGAACCGACAACTCCTGTGGAAGGTGGTACGGTTATCCCCTGCCACGCATAAAAGGCGCACCCCGGGAATATTTTAATTCAGGTTACAATTGGTAGCGGTTGCAAATTAAGATGATGTGCCTGCAGGAATGGGGGCGTGGCAATATGAAGTTTACAGGCGGGGAATATCTGGGAGGGGCGGTTTCTCTGCTGTTGTTGGTGCTCGGCATACTGTTGTTGCCTTTCGGGGAAGCGGGGCTTCCACGTATCTTTGCCCTGAGCTGGGTGGCCGTGGCCCTCTTGCCCACGATCGCATTCTTCAACAGGGCACGCAGGAAGGAACAGCTTTCGGCGGCAAGAAAAAGGCAATGGAAAGACAGGAGTGCCGTCCCTCATCGTGAATCCGCGGAGATAAAAAATGGGGCTGTCAATCAATATTCAAGGGAGAACAACGAAGATTGAAGATAATCTGATCGCTGACAACGAGCCACATGATTTCAGTTTGGAAGATGCGGCCATCCTGAAGTTTTATTTCCCGTTTGTTGAGCATCTGGTAAAGAAGCTGTGGATTGATACTGCTCAATTCCTCGCCGATCATATCACCGGCAATCTGATTGATAGCCTGACGCAATGCCTGTTTGGTAAAGTCGTCCTCTTCCGTTTCGATTTCGATTTTCACCTCCCTGACAAGGGGGTTGTGGCGAATTGCCAGTTGATCTTCCAGCTTCGATAACCTTTTTGAGGTTTCAAACAATGCGATCTTCAATTCTTCCTTTTCCCAGTACATTTTGTCGACCGATCGTCCATGAAGCAGGTTTATCATGGATGTGCCCAGGAGTATTCCCAGAAGGAAAATGGCAAAATACCTTTTCACCTCAGCGTCCTCCTGCCAGATTGATGATGATCAGGTAGCCAAGGTGGGCGCCACAAAAAGCGCTGATCAGAAAGAAAAATTGCTGAAGAAGCTGTCCGGGGTGGCCACCGACCAACCCCGTATCGAGGGCTTCAAGGATACTGATACTTCCTCCCAGGGCGGTGACGAGAGCCCAAATTTTCATCTTGCCGGCCAGCTCCACCATTATTTTCATGGGTGGGTGCTCCCCGATCATTGCCCCCAGGGCTCCAAGAATGCAGCCGCCGAGAATGACACCCAGGGCTGTGAAGAAAGTTAACACGAGGGTCGTTAAAAATTTGCTCATTTCCCGATGCTCCCCTGTTTGCAGTTTGGCATACTTCATCATGAATGTAATAATATTCGTCTAAATAAAATGCTTATTTCCGGCGGAAGATAATTATAACTATTTGAAGGAAATGTATCTGCCGAAAGAGAAGTTAAGTTAAAATACAAGCTCGAATAGGGTGAAAAAATGTCATCTTTTGTTCATCTGCATGTACACTCCGAATTCAGCCTTCTGGATGGAACAGCACGCATAACGGAACTGGTCTCTACCGCCAAGGCGATGTCCATGCCGGCTCTTGCCGTTACCGATCACGGTGCCATGTTCGGTCTCATTGATTTCTACAAGGAAGCCACGAATCAAGGTATCAAACCGATCCTCGGTTGTGAAGTCTATGTGGCACCGCGCACCCGTTTTGATCGTGATCCTGTACTGGACAAGACTCCTTACCATCTGGTGTTGCTTGCCCGGAACAGAACAGGTTTTCAAAACCTGATCAAGATTGTAACTGCCGGGTATCTCGAAGGATTTTATTACAAGCCGCGCGTTGACCGGCAGCTGCTGGAGGGGCATGCAGAGGGTATCGTGGCACTAAGTGCCTGCCTGGCGGGGGAGATCCCGTCCAAAATACTCACGGGTAACATGGAAGAGGCGATCAGCATTGCTGAACACTATGCTTCCGTTTTCGGAACGGATAATTTCTACCTGGAGTTGCAGAATCATGATTTGCCGGAACAGGAAACTGTCAACGAAGCACTGCGGGTGATCTCCGATAAAACCGATTTGCCCATGGTGGCCACGAATGATGTTCACTACATCAAAAAAGAGGATGCCATGATCCATGATGTCCTGCTCTGCGTTCAGACCAACAAGACGATCTATGATCAAAACAGGTTGCGTTTCAAGTCGGACCAGTTCTATTTCAAGAGCCCCGAAGAGATGAAAGAACTCTGGAGCGATTACCCGGGGGCGTTGGAGAATACAATCAAGATAGCCGAAAGATGCAATCTTGAACTTGAATTCGGCCGATTGAAAATGCCCGATTTTCCGATGGCGGACGATGTTGCCGGCACGGAAACAGAATATCTGAGAAAATTGTGCATGGAAGGCCTGAAGGAGCGTTATGGAACAGTACACAAGGCCCACCGGGAAAGGCTGAACTACGAACTTGAAGTCATAGAGCAGATGGGTTACTGCAGTTATTTTCTTATCGTCTGGGATTATATCCGTTATGCCCGCGAACAGGGTATCCTGGTGGGACCGGGCCGTGGTTCTGCAGCGGGGAGCCTGGTGGCCTACTCCCTGAAGATCACGGATGTCGATCCGCTCAGATACGGACTGCTTTTTGAACGGTTTTTGAATCCGGAAAGGGTAAGCATGCCCGACATCGATATCGATATTTGCGATGATAGGCGCGATGAGGTTATCGCCTACGTGATCAACAAATACGGGGCCGAACATGCAGTCCAGATCGCCACCTTTGGAACGATGGCTGCCCGTTCGGCGATCAAAGATGTGGGGCGGGCACTGGATATCGAATACAAGGAAGTGGATCGCCTGACAAAACTCTTTCCTGAAGAAAAGACGACGATAGAGAAGGTCCTTGCCGAAAACAAGTATTTCCAGGAATATTACAGGCAGGAGGAAAACAGGAAGTTGATCGATATTTCCCGTGCCCTCGAAGGCTTGCCCAGGCATACCGGCAGGCATGCTGCCGGGGTGATCGTGTCTCGTGAGCCCCTTCTTGATCATGTGCCCCTGCAGAAGCTGGTCAAGGAAAACAAGGTGGTTACCCAGTTTCCCATGGAGACGTTGGAAGACATAGGGCTGGTCAAGCTCGATCTGCTGGGATTGAAAACATTGAATGTGATCTTGAATACACTGCAACATATAGAAGGAAGATACGGAAAAAAAATCGATATAGAGCGGATACCCTTGAATGACAGGGCAACCTATGAATTGCTTTCCAAAGGGGAGACAGATGGAGTATTTCAGCTGGAGAGCAGGGGGATGAAGAATGTTTTGCAGGATTTGAAGCCCAACAAGTTTGAAGACATCATTGCAGTGGTGGCTCTTTACAGGCCCGGCCCCATGGATCAGATTCCCGTCTTTGTCAACAGCAAGCATCATCGTGAACAGATAAAATATTTTCATCCGGCGCTGGAAAACATCCTGAAGGAGACGTACGGGGTTATAGTATATCAGGAACAGATCATGCAGATAGCTGCCGAGATAGCCGGATTCACCCTGGGACAGGCTGACCTGCTGCGTAGGGCTATCGGGAAGAAAGAGAAGGGGATCATCGATGAACAGCGAGAACTCTTTATCAAAGGATGTGTAGACAAAGGTTATTCCGCCAAACTGGGCCATGATATCTATGATCTTATCGAAAAATTTGCTTCGTACGGTTTCAACAAATCACATGCTGCCGCATACGCCTTGATCTCATACCAGACCGCCTACCTGAAGGCCAACTATCCCGTCGAATTCATGGCGGCCCTGCTGACCAGCGTGATGGATAAAAGCGACAAGGTTTCTCTTTATATCTCCGATTGCATCCGGCAGGGGATCGAAGTTTTGTTGCCGGACGTCAATGAGAGCGCTGTGAATTTTTCGGTGGTGGGTGATCGGAGGATCTGTTTTGGACTGTCAGCCGTGAAAAATCTCGGGTCGGGGGCCATCGAAAATATAATTTCCGTCCGGGAGGAGGGCCTTTTCCGCTCCTTGACCGATTTCTGCTCCCGCGTGGATTTGCGGGCTTGCAACAAAAAGGTGGTGGAGAGCCTTGTAAAAGCGGGGGCATTTGACAACATCGAGAAAAACCGTGCTGCCCTTCTGGCTATCCTGGACGATGCCATCGCCGAGGGGCAGAGGATACAGCGTGACCGCAGGAACGGCCAGATATCGATGATGGCCCTCTTCCATGATGATGGGGCCGATCATCAGATAACGGATATCCTGCCCGATATACCTCCATTTACAGTCAAGGAAAGGCTTTTTTACGAGAAAGAAGCTCTCGGTTTTTATATCTCCGGCCATCCGCTGGATCAGTACAGGCTTGTACTGGAAAGCCTTCCCAACCTTACCCGTTGTGCGGAATTGGCGGAAATAGGGGGCGGGAAGCGGGTGTCGGTGGGAGGGATCATCAATTCTGTCAGGGAGATATACACGGTTCGCAATCAGCCGATGGGTTTTGCCATCCTGGAAGACCTTACCGGTTCGGTAGAGGTAACCATTTTTACCGATCTTTACGGGAAGAATCCGGAACTGATACAGAAAGACCAGCCGATCATCATCAGGGGCAATACCCAGATAGAACATGATATGGGCGGGAAAGAAGAAGTCAGGATTCTCGCGAAAGAGATTGTCCCCCTGCCCTTGAAAACAAAACAGCTCTTTATCAGGGTGGATCTGAAGGAAGAGGAATATATCAAATTGACCGAGCTGCGCAAGTTGCTCTACGATAAAAACGGTGATATTCCCGTTTACCTTGATTTCAAGAACCTGCACAAGATGATGTTGCTTCCGGAAAGGTTCTGGGCCAGAAATGAACCTCGATGTTTTGACAGTATAAGAAACCTGCTGGGAGATGACAGCCTGGAGTTCAAGGAGATAAAATCCCGGTGAGCGGGGGCAATCCGGCAAGCCATTCCTCATTTCATTCGTTGACAGTATTCATGGATACAGATGCTTCCCAGGTTCTTGAACCCATGGGCAGGTCAGTTTCCAAGCTTGTTGATCAGCAGGCCGCTGACCAGCTTGGGGTAAAAGTATGTTGATTTCTGGGGAAGCCGCAATCCCCGGTAAGCGGTCTCCACGATGGATTCCATCCGGGGCGGATTCATGAAGAAAGAAATCCCTGCATTCTGCTCGCGCAGTGCAGAAAGAGCTTTCTCCTCGCTGTGGGTGTAAGTTAACAGGTCGTTGTCACGCAGGTCCCCGGGGGAAAGGTTGATGGTCTTCTCCAGGATGAATTTTTGCAGGATATCCACATCGTGCAGTTGTTCCCGGGGGGAGCGAAAAGTAAGTTGATACATCCGACCCCCGGCGCCGAAACCGATGACTGGGTTACGCAGGCCGTCTTTTTTCAGTCTTTCGGTATATTTTGATAATTCCACCTCACCGACAGGGCCGCAATCTTCGATGACAAAATGCTCCTGCAATTTTTTCGAGAATGCATCGATGTCAAAGTCCTTCAGGTTGCTCAAAATACGGTGTGTGGGCAGGACCAGAAGCCCGGGGCTGTATATATTGATCAGGAAAATAAGGGCGTGCTCATAACCCCGTTTCTGTCGAGCGGCCATGATTTCGGAAAAACGAAGTGCCGTCTCGTAACGATGATGCCCGTCAGCAATGAAGATCGACCATGACAGGAACAGATCTTCAAGGCGGCGGTGAAGTGAGGGGTCTTCCAGAATCCACAAGCGGTGCGATTGCCCTTCCGCATCGGTGAATGAGATGACGGGCTCATTTTCCTTCTTTACGGCGGAACATGCGTGGTCGACACTTCTGTCACGGTCAGGATAGAGGCCGAAGATGGGGCTGAAGTTGGCCCGGCAATGGTGCAACAGATTCAACCGGTCTTCCTTGGGCCTGGAAAGCGTCTCCTCGTGGGGTATGACCGCTTTTTGTTTGTAGGGCTCAAGCTTTATGGTTCCAACGAGTCCTTCACGGCTGTATGTAGTGCCTTTCCAGACAAATTTCTGTTCATACCAGTAATATACAGGATTTTTTTCGCGGATGAGGATCCCCTCGTCCAGCCAATTGTTGAAATGGGAAGCAGCCCTGGTATAGCGGTTGTCGTCCGCGGTATCATCGTCCTGCTCGAGTCCGTATTCAAGACGAACCAGATTGTAATCACTCCTGTGGTATAGTTCCAGCTGGAGTTGGTGATCTATTACATCGTAAGGGGGGGTAATAACGTCTGCACAATCCGATATCATGGAGGGGTTGTATCTTACTCCCCGGAAAGGGGCAATCTCGGCCATTTTTGAGCCTCCTGTGAGTTTGATTCCAAGGTGAATTTTATTATATATTCATTGTTAATGCAAACATCGGGCGACTCTCCGGATTGATGAACGAATGAAATGAAGGATATCGGCCCGATTGATAAGAATTAATCTATATACGTTGACTGTAGAAGGAAGTGTTTCAAAAAGATGGGCAGGAAATATGAAATCGAAGAACAACCCCCGCCAAATTTGGAGGACTGGGAACTCAACCTGCAACGGGAGTTGAACCGTTCACAGTACAATTTTGCCACCTCCGAGGCAACGGCCATCATGGGGCTGGCGGGGCCCGGTTCGGGGAAGACCAGGGCACTTGTTTATCGTACGGCAAATCTTATCCAGCGCGGCATCCCCCCCTACCGGATACTGCTGGTAACCTTCACCAACAAGGCCGCCGAGGTCATGAAATCGAGGCTGACCGGGATACTGGGACGTTATCCGCATGACCTGTGGGCAGGGACTTTTCACAGTATCGGGGCACGGATCCTGCGGAGTTATGCCCCCCTGTTTGAAAGGAGCGGGCAGTTCACCATACTCGATGAGGACGACCGTGCAGTGATATTGAAAAGCGTCCTCGAGGACGTCAAGAAAAATCTTACCCCGGAGGAACAGAAGCTGTTTCTGAAAAGGGGGTTTGCCGGCAAATTGATCAGCCAGGCCCGGAATTCGGGCAAAACAATCGCCGTGACTGTAGAAACATATTACAGAAAACTTGCCGAATACACGGAACTTCTTCAAAGAATGGCCGATCGATATGAACAGAGGAAGATCGACACCAATTCTTTTGATTTTGACGATCTGCTCGTCAAATGGCTTGAATTGTTCACCACCCATGATGAAGCAAAAAAAAGATACCAGGAACAGTTTCAACACGTGCTGGTGGATGAATTTCAGGACACAAACATAATCCAGGGGAAATTGGTCGATCTGCTGGCGCAGGAATCCAATGTATGTGTGGTGGGCGACGATGCGCAATCAATCTATGCATTCCGCTTTGCAGAAATTGACAACATCATCAAGTTTCCCGGGCGCCATCCCAACTGCCAGCTTATCAGGATGGAAGAGAATTATCGCAGTTCTCCCCAGATCGTGGAATTGATCAACGAAATCATATCTATCAATAAAGGGCAGTTCCCCAAAAAGTTGGTTTCGCAGAAAACGGGCGGGGAGAGGCCCTGGGTGATAAAGGCCTGGGATGTCCACGAGGAAGCGGCATTCGTGGCCCAGAGGATCCAGGAGCTTTACCATGAGGGATTACGCCTCAGCGGGATGGCGGTGCTCTACCGCAGTTCATATCTTTCACAGGACCTGGAACTGGAGATCATCAGGCGGCAGATACCCTATCGAACCTATGGTGGCCTGAAATTGATGCAGAAAGCCCATATCAAGGATATTCTTGCCTGGATGAGGATTTTGTACAATCCCCATGATGAATCCTCCTGGAGACGGATCATACCCCAGTACCCGGGATTGGGCAAGGTGACATGCAGCAGACTGGTCGATAGGATTCTGGAACTGGAGGATCCCCTGCAGGCGATTGTTTCCGGGGAATTGTACCCCCCGCGCGGCAAGGAAGGGTGGGAGGCCATCAGAACCACCCTGGAGGCAATTGCCGATGAAAGAGGGATTGCCAGGCTTATCTACCTGATCCTGGAAAACGGTTACTACGAGCTGCTGCAGAAAAACTTCCCCGACAGCTGGGAAGATCGTTACCGGGGCCTGGAGAGGTTGGCTTCGTACAGCGAGAAATATGACGAGCTGGAACAATTCATCGAAAGTTTGAGCCTGGAAGAGACCCTCTTTTATGAAGACAACGAGTTTTCTCCGCAGGAACGGGACTTTTTAACCCTGTCCACGATCCACAGCGCCAAGGGAAAGGAATGGGACGCCGTGTTTGTTCTGGGGGTCAACGAAGGGCATTTCCCCAGCAGTTGGGGTGATGCCAACCTGGAGGAGGAGCGGCGTCTTTTCTATGTGGCCACTTCACGTGCAGCACGCTTCCTGCATATCTCTACCTACAGCCGCGATTACCGGCAGGGGGCATCGTTTGTCACCGGCCCCTCGATATTCTTGCGGGAACTTTCCCCACAGAAATACGAACTGATCCATCTCAGATGACCCGTGTCGGGAGGAAGCAGATTGGCGACATGAGGCACCCGGAAAAATTTTTGCCTTGCCAATACAGGGGTACAGTTTGTCGGGTAAAATACCGCAGGATTTTTTTTCGTGGGCAGGGGCAGCAAATAGCGGGAAAAAAGGGAAAAAGGACGGCATAGTTTTCATGGGGATGAAAAAGATATTGTTGAAGGGGCAGCGCATCATTTTGTTTTCCCGCTTCGATGAAGCAGCGGCCCAACCTTTTCAGAACTTGGAGTGAATGCCAGTGGGTTCAAATTTTGCAGCGGTGATCTGGCCTGAACACGAAATGCCCGCCGAGGCCGCGGAATACGAAAAGTGCGAAGTGTGCACACCAAGGTCTCGCGTCATCTGGGGGGAGGGCAACCCGGAGGCTCCTGTTCTGGTTATACTTGACAATCCGGGTGCCCGTGAAGACAGGGATGGAAGGGAATACGTCTGCGGGACAAGATGCACGTTGCAGGAAGCCATCCATCGGGTCGGGCTGGCAGCCGGTGATGTTTATCTGACTTACCTGTTGAAATGCAGGCCCCTTTGCCATTATGACAGGGAGAAAGCCAGGGCGTTCAGCAAACCTTTTCTCGTAGAGCAGATAAGGAATATTGACCCTGACTTTATCGTCTGCCTCGGTGATGTCGTGGTTCGTTGGATGTTTGAAAGCGCAGAACCCCGTGTGAAGTATTTACGGGGAAAGTGGCATCTACTGATGGGGCTCCCGACCATGGTATCCTATCATCCTCTGGCAATTAGAAGAAGGCCGAACCTGATGAAGCCCTTTCTTGAAGATTGGCGGATGCTGGCGGAAAGATTTGCGGCCGATCGCCCGGGAAACTGACGGGGGTAGGAAATTCTTGAGACGGAAGGGGATTTGACTGCTATCATTGCAAGGGGATACAGATAGATGTTTGAAAGATGTGGAGCAGGGGGAAGAAAATTGCCGAAAACGGAAGGATGATCTTGTTTTTCATGATTTTCTGCGGACAGTAAGATCGGACTTGCAAAGCAAACAAAAAAAAATGGTGAGCCATCCAGGACTCGAACCTGGGACACCCTGATTAAAAGTCAGGTGCTCTACCGCCTGAGCTAATGGCCCAACCACAGTCTACGAAAAATATTTTAACCTGAAGGGATCTTTAAGTCAAGCGATACGGATGAGTTTTTCGCTGAAACGGGCAGAGTTTCGTTCACCGGCTTTCAACAGGTATAACAGATATTGCAAAAGGTGGATACTCCTGTGCATTGCGGTTTGAAAACATAAAACACCGAGGAAGGAAACTCACCTGATAAAATTGTACAACCAACCCAAGCATTCCAGCAACCCCCATGCCGCAATTTGAACGATTATTTCTTTGCTAGACAGCTTTTTCCGGAGGAAGTAAGCGAAACAGCTGTCAGGAGGATGTCTTCCATCGTTTTTTCTACAGATCGGCATTGCAATAATCACCGATCTGCCCCCCGGGACAACAAATTGTAATTCATGTACGAAAATTTTTGATTTTGCAGGGAAATGAGATGGTAGCGGGGAATATGATATGTACAAAATTGTAAGAAGAGGATAAACATGTATGCGCCGGATTGAATGAATCAGGAAGGCTGCGAGAACATTACCGGAGGAGGTTTTTAAAATGAAGGGCGTAGGAAGAGAGAAATACATGAAAATTTCAAGCATGGTGTTGGTATTTCTGTTTGTTTTCTCATGGGCGGGGATTCCTCCCTTGATGTCGGCAAATGAATTATCAGCGGTAACAGCGGAAGGCCCGAGCATTGGTGATGTGGATGGGGAGGGGGCAGAAACTGTGTGTGATGCCATCCTGGCCCTGCAAGGGATTGTCGGCCTGGTTGATATCGATGGAAACACGGGGGCACGGATAGATATGAATGGTGATGGGGCGATCGATGTCAATGATGCAATTTCCATCCTCCGCCGCATTGCCAACAATCAGGAGCCCTTTCCCGCTGAACCGGGGGGTAGGATCGACGGGGCATCGGCTCAATCAACGACCATGCTGATCGAAAGCACGATGGCTCAAGTGGGAAACAATGTTGATGTCACCTTCTCGGTGACCGATCCCATCGATATTGCCGGGTTTTCTATAAAAATTAACTACGACCGAGATTCATTGGAATTTGTTGAGTGTCAATTTCATATAGAACAAGGCATAATGGCTATAAATCCCGAATTCGCTGAGGGAACCATTTCAATGGCCTGGGCAACCCATGAAAACAATCATGTTACAGGAAATATGTTTACACTGAAATTCAAAATTACCGAGTCTCCCACAGGTATGGGGGTGTGGGTTGATGAAGATGATGAGTTTCACAAGTTTGCTGGCTATGATGACAATAATCAGTTTTATTTTATTACGGTAAAATACGAGTACAAGGAAGAAGGCCTCGATCCCGATCCAGACCCAGATCCTGATCCCGACCCAGATCCTGATCCCGACCCCGATCCTGATCCCGACCCAGACCCCGATCCAGATCCCGATCCAGACCCAGATCCTGATCCCGACCCCGATCCAGATCCCGATCCAGACCCAGATCCTGGTCCCGACCCAGATCCTGGTCCCGACCCAGCCCCTGATCCCGACCCTGATCCAGATCCCGATCCAGACCCAGATCCAGATCCCGACCCTGATCCCGATCCCGACCCTGATCCTGCCCCCGACCCCATAATTTACGGGGATATTTCAGGAGATGGGGATATAACAGTCAATGACGCCATCCTCTTGTTAAGATACGTGGTCGGCCTGGAGGAATTTTCGGAGGAACAACGGAAAGCCGCCGATGTCAACGGGGATGGCACTGTTGATGTTAATGATGCGATATGGATTCTGCGCCACATCGTGGGGCTGGTAACCGAGTTTCCGGTGGAGGAGCTGTAAAGGGGTTGCGGTAGATAATACAATGGTTCCTGCATGTCGGGCAGAGAAGTGTTTTACATGGAAGTGTGGAAATAAAGCGCCGAAATATCGGCGCTGTTTTTTTTGCCCGCTGCTGGATTGACAGACCCTTCAACCGCCTCAAGAAGACGAAAACACACGAAAAGGCGTGGGGGCTCTCGGGCAGCCTAAAGAGACGACCGTTGGAACTCCAGATGATGGGTGTTCAACATGTCGTTCACCATAACGGTGAAAAAGGAGACGCAATACACCGCATGTGAGGAAAAAGCTGTTTCGTTATCTGCAAAATGAACGGGAATTTTGTATCGCTGTCTAGCGGGCTTCAGTCAGGACTGCAGCTTTGCTTTCCAGTTCTCTTTCCCTTCTCTTCTCGTTGAGTTCATCAAGAATCTCTTTGTGTTTTTCCTTGCTGAGATCATATTTCCACATCGGCAGAGCAGCCAGGGCGGAACCTGCGGCAGGCAAGATGGTGATTATGACAAAGAGGGCCACCATGACCTCCGGGAAACCTTCACTGGCAACACCTCCCGCCGCCACGTATTTCTGCATCAGTTCGGAATTGTAGCCGACAAAGCCCAGTATCAACAGAGCGCCGTAGTAAGCCACCGCTGCCTGCAACTTGACCAGGAAGGTCAGGCCTGCGAAGCAGAGGCCATCCGCCTTCTCGCCGGTCTTCCATTCCATGTAATCCACCGAATCGGCAATCATCGACACCTGCAACACGATGGGGAAACCGTGCAAGCCTCCCGCAAAGAATATCATGAGGGAGACCAGAAAAATGGTGTCCAGTTTCAACATGAACAGGCCGAAGGTGATCAGGAAGGGGATGACACTTAGAAGGTGTGACCAGTTGTAGAGATCCTTTTTGGAGAAACGATTGAGAAGGGCGGGGGTAAAATACATGGCCAGCAGTGTCCCGATGAAATAACCGCCGCCGATCACGGCAAAATAGAACATGGTATGCGCTTCATTGCCGTTGGCATAATACCAGAGGATCAGATAGCTGGAACAGCTGGCTATCATCATTTTGGTGCTGCTTAGAATACCGGAAAGCATGATCCGGATGAAGGGTTTGTTATGCCTGAGCAGGGCGAGGTTTTTGAAGAAATTTGCCTCCTTGTAGGTCGGGACAATCTTCTCCGTGACGTTGAACCCCAGCAACTGGAACATTACACTTCCGACGACGGCAAATACGAGTGTGGCCATGAAATAACCATAAGCACCGGAACTGGGAAAGATGAATGTGGCTCCGGTATTTTTGAAGACGCCCACCAGGGTGACATAGGCCAGAAGGGGCAGGGCAGAGCCGAAAGAGCCGGCGATTCTGGCCAGAGAGAGCAGTTTGGTCCTGTCTTTTTCGCTCTCGGTCATCAGTGCCGTGATGCCCCAGAGGGGGATGTCTCCCATGGTGTAAATCATGCCCCACAGTATGTAGGTTATATAGATGAAGACCACTGTCAGAACCGGATTTTGGTGATAATTGAAAGTGGCTGAAAAAGCTGCTATGGTGGCAATCATGATCAGCAGGGGGGCTGCGATAAGATAGGGCCTGCATTTGCCCAGCCTGGAACGGGTTCGATCAACGATGGCCCCCATGATAAAGTCGTTGATGGCATCCCACAGCCTGGCCAGCAACATGAGCAGGGCTACCGTGGCCGGGGGAACATAGAGGGCTTCCGTGTAATACAAAGCCAGGCCGACTCCAATGACATTGTAGATGATGTTCTGGCCCATCAATCCAACAAGGTAGTAATTCCTTTCTTTCTTGGTATATGTTTTCAGTGCTCTTGCCATTTGACACCTCCGGATTGATTTGATTTTCCTGCAAGGATAGAAGCAATGTTGGATAAAGGAATTCGGTTTGAAATGGGAACAGGCCCTGCAATCCCCCCCTGGATCGATGCTTTTCTCCCGACAGCCTGAAAATGGATGCTTTCTCTATATTGATTCTTCATCTGACGGTCAATTCCTTCCGTTTGTTATGCCAACGTTTTCGCCATGGCCTTGCATACCGGTTTCTGATAACGCTGAAAATTCCTATATCTCGAAACGCAGGGTGGCGATCTGCCAGGGTTTCAGGTTGAGCTTGATCGCGCCCGGGGAGGCCTGCAGGGGCTCGCCGGATGGTTCTTCGAGCAGGTTGGCCCGGAATACTTCCCGGAAATGGAAACCCGGCCTGATCTCTGCCTCCTGTTCACGGTCCGAACAGTTGAACAATCTGACGATGACGGCATCGCCATCATCCGCTTTTTTCATGCAGCTCAGTTGAATATCCTCAGGTTCCACGCCGAACATGGAATGTGAGGCGGGGAGGGAACCGGATTTTCTACCAGCGGCAAGGCTGCAGGGCGGTGCGTTGAAGAGGTTGGCCAGGAGTTTGACCCTTCCTTCCTGCCATGTCCCCTGATAGGGCAGCAGAGCGTAACGGGCAGCCTGTTCACCGGGGCATTGACCTTCCGGGGTTTCCACGGCAGGGCCGGCATGTTCGGGGCGGTTGGCAAGGTCGCCCCGTGAAAGCCAACCCACGGAACGCAACAGGGTCAGGGCAATCTCGCCGCCTCCGGTTTCAGTCCCGGGCAGAACCTCGTATTCCGGAAGCCCCCTGTTGATCACGGCGATGCCGAAGTTTCCATCGTCGATGGCGACGAACTGTTTCTGTGGGGCCAGTCCGTCCGGTTTCTCTGCCCAGGCGCTGTAATCGCCGGCAGGCGGTTGAGCGGAGCGATGGATAACAGCAAAGTGCCCGTCGGCCCAACATTTTTGGGCAGGGAAGGGGACGGTGAAATGTACGCGCAGGCGGTGATCCCGGGCTCGGTTGTCGATGATGGTTTCAAAGTAAATCCCGGGGGTTCCTGCATAAAGGCTGACACTGGTGGTGATGCGGCAATTTACCTTCCGACGGGAACGTTTCCTCCGATCCGGTTGGAGGGAGGTCGGCAGACGGTAGTTGCGGGTCATGCGTATCGTTGCCCGTACCGGACCGGTCTCTGTTACCTCGAATTTAACTCCTCCGGTTAGAAGCGATGGACTTTTCACCAATCGATCTTCCTCGGGGGCGGTAAAGGTGTAGAGATCGCCCCGATCACCGCCATCAACGAGGCGATGAAGGCGGGGTATTTTTATTCCGGATTTCCTGTCAAGCAGATCGAAAGTACCGTCGGCATTGAATTTGATACGGTAGAAACTGTTCTCCAGACTACGACGGCCAACTTGCAAATCGCCCTGCTGCCTGTCTTCCCTGGCACCGCTTGCGGGGGAGTAACTGCGCCAGCCGCAGGGGGGAAGGTTCTTTGCCAGGAAAAGGCCGCGTTCGCCGCTCTGTCGGGCCACGGCCCGAATTCGTTTGATTCTTTTATCCGCAAGGATTTCAAGGGCCATTTTTTTCAGAGCGTCGACATCCATTTCACCGATGGGGTCATTGCCCATGATCAGATCAACACGGAGGAGCCCATCCCGGTCCGGTTCGCCTATCCTGAAATCATTCAGGTAGAGGCCCTGTACCTCTCTCCCGTGGATCATTCCCAGGGCCATCCGTGCTTGCAACGGAGTTCCCGTAACACTGAAGTATTCTCCCCGGCCGCCGCTCAGTGGTTGCCAGGGCATGGCATTTCCATCGTCATCGGTCAGAGCGGAAAAACTGTTTCCGCCTGTATCGGGGAGTTCCGCTTCCACCGGGTAATTGACAGGGACAGGATGTGGATTGAAAACCAGCAGGCCCCATTTCCCCTCGAAATTCCGGGTGTCAACATGTCCGACGAGGCGATTCATACTTTCTTCATTGACGAGGGTGGCGATCTGCTCCCCCCGGTCAAAACGAATCTCTATTTCACGATGCACCTGGTCATTGCAGCAGCCGCAAATACTGTCATGGGGTTGGTTGAGCAGCAACTGGTGCCAGGCCTCCTTGAGGAAATTGGCCGGGTAGGGATCCTCCTGCAGCCAGGACCAGCAGGCGAAAGGTTCGGCGTATTTTTCCAGCAGTATTTCCAGTTCGTGATTTCGTTGTTTCTGATACATCCGGGAAGAGGCGCAGCTGACCAGAAGCGGAGCCCGTTCTCCGGAACGCAGTTCCCCGCATATGTGGGAGAAACGGGTGTTGCTTTTGCGCATGTGGTCTATGTAGAGTGGCAGGGTTGATATTTCAAGCTTGGTTCCGGAAAGTAACCCGGCCTCGGCGAGGGCTGCCGGCAGGCGGGGTTGAGGCATGGCATGGTCGGAACCGTTCATCAGCAGTATGGCCTGCGTGGACAGGAAAGGCCGTTGGCTTTCCACCAGTGCGTTGACCGATCTGGCCAGTTCCTCCGCTTCCTCGGGTAACCCGGCAGCGTTGCCGTAGGTGTCCATAAGGTAGAAGGTGTCAACTGAACTTCCATCGGGTGCTTCCCATACAAATTGTGTGTCACGGCATTCACTGCCCACCCCCCGCCAGAGCACAGCCGTGTCGATACCGGCGGCCTGAAAAATCTGGGGCAACTGGGCAATATGCCCGAACTGATCCGGAACATAGCCGACGAACATCCCCTGACCGAAGGAGGAGCATATATTCAGACCTTTTTGCAAGTTGCGGATGATGGATTCGCCGCTGACCAGAAATTCGTCGGGCAGCACATACCAGGGGCCTATCAACAGGCGGCCGTCGCGGATCAATCTTTCTATCCTTTCACGCTCCCCGGGGTTGATTTCCAGATAGTCCTCGAGGATAACAGTCTGGCCGTCAAGGGTAAAATGTTTGAATCGGGGATCGTTTTCAAGGATATCCAGAACTGAATCCACCAGCTTCACCAGTTTGAAACGAAATTGCTGGAAGGTAAGGTACCATTCCCGATCCCAGTGTGAGTGGGGGATGATGAATCCACGCATGATTTGCAGGCCTCCTTGTTGCTTGATTTTTATGGACGTTTCTACAAGTTTTCCTGATATCTTTATTCAATTTCCCCATCAAGTTTACCTTCTTCCTTGCGGAGATGCTGAAGGGCCAGGCATATGGTTCTCAACCGCGAGCTTTCATCCCCGGATCTGCTTGTAGCACAAAATATTGCCGTTGGTGAAAAGGAAATATCTGTTTCATGGTGAACCTGATATAGAAAGTCGGTTTTGTAGATCTTTGAAACCGGATGGCCAGGGCCAATCAATCATTGATTCCGGATATTGATAGCTAGTAATTGTTTTCACCACATATTTATGGAGAGGTGTACCTATGAATTTATCCTATCGTTTTTACAGGGTCGAGAAAAAGGGGAAACTTGCCTGGGTTTTTCTGAACAGGCCGGAGAAAAAAAATGCCATGGGCCCCGATGCCTGGACGGAGATCATTCCCATCTTCGATGACATCGGTGCCGACGAGGAGATCAGGGTGGCCATCATCGCCGGCGAGGGCGATGATTTTTCTTCCGGTATCGATCTGGCCGGGATGGCAGCATTGGTCCCGAGTGTTGCGGAATGGGACAGGAGTGCCAGAGGCACTGCAGAACTTTTCAAGGCCATTTTCCCCCTGCAGGAGGCCATGAGCTGTGTTGAAAAATGTACGAAACCCGTGATCTGTGCATTTCATGGTTATTGTATAGGTGCCGCCCTGGACCTGGGCGCTGCTTGCGATATACGCCTTGCATCGGAAGATGCCCGGATCTCACTGCGGGAAGCTGCTGTTTCTATCATCGCCGATGTGGGAGTTCTCCAGAGGCTTCCCCATATCGTGGGACAGGGTGTTACCAGGGAGATGGCTTTTACAGCCGAGTTTATCGATGCGCAGCGGGCCAGGGAAGTAAATCTGGTCAATGAGGTCTACCCGGACAGGGAGTCCCTTCTTCGGGGAGCAGAGGATCTGGCCCTGAAGATTGCCGCCCAGGCGCCCCTGGCTGTACAGGGGGCCAAGGAGGTTCTGAATTACTGTCGTGGCAAAAGCATTGCCGATGGCCTCGAGTACGTCGCTGCCCGCAGCGCCATGATCCTGCCCTCGGATGACCTGAGGGAAGCTCTGGTTTCCTTTGTGGAAAAAAGGTCTCCGGATTACAAAGGCAGTTGATCGTTGTCCGGACCGGCGAAAACATGGATGAACATGCAGGTCGGAAACAAAAATGTATTTCCCCCGGAGTAGCCGTGACAGAACAGCCGGGAGCAGGCCGAGAAAAAAGGGAGTAGCATCGGCGGGGGGTTTGTCGAATGCCCGGGCAGTGGTTTGCCATTGTCGGTGCATTTATGTATATTACTTAATAAAAAACTCGGGCAACAAAAAAGGAATTTCCCCTGTTTTGCAGAATAGCCATATTGATTCCAAATCTTATTATCTCAAGAGACTTTAGGAGGTCGGGGGACAGTTGAAAAGATATAAAATTGCCATGATGGTACTGGTTATCGTTATATCTGCAATATGTTTGGCCGGGTGTGTCGAGGGCCATATGAAGGTCCAATTCAATATCGATGGAAGCTCCGATACCGAGTTTGAACTTCTGGCCAGTTCCACCCTCGGTTTGCTGGGGGGTGGGGATGAGGATATATTTGCTTCCTTGAGGAAGGACCTGATCCAGGATGGATTTGCTCTGGAAGATCTGGAGAAGAATAGCATGAGCGGATTCAAGGCCAGAAGGCATATGGACAGTATCGAGGAATTCGAAAAGATGAGTCTTTTCCCCGGGTTGGAAAAACCGGAAGTTACCGTTACGGAGGGGCTGTTGTTCAATACTGTCCATTTCAAACACATTTTCAAACCAACGATAAAGGGTTTTGACGATGAAAAAGGTGCATCGGTGCTGCAGATGATGAATCCGGACTTCAAATTGATCATCGGTTTCCCCATCACGCCGTTGAGCCACAATGCACCGACCGTCTCTCCCGATGGAAAGACACTGGAATGGCCGCTCAGCTTTGAGGATGAAAATGATATCGAACTGCTTATCAATGTTCCCAACGTTCTCAGGATAGTGATCGCCGTTGCGGCGCTCATCATTGTCATCGTTCTCGCCATAGTATTGATCTTGAGATGGAGATCAAAACGCGGGAAAACGAAAACAAAGGGAATTCCGGCTAAAGTAATCAAAAAACAGTAGCAATAGAAACGTTTTTTTCTGGCTGGATAGATATCGTCAACTGGATTGACATCGGTGTCTATCCAGATTTGTTATCAGGAAGGATAATTCGCCAGTGGATACGATTTTCGGCTACCTTGAACGCATCGTTTTTTTTAACGAGGAAAATTATTTTACTGTTGCCAGGATCAAGGAGAAAGGGCAGCGTGAATTAACCACCATCATCGGCAATATGGCCGGTGTGTTCCCGGGTGCCTACCTGAAACTTGATGGGAAATGGATCAACAGCAAAAAATACGGGGAACAATTCGAGGTTGAAGGCTACGAGATAGTCACCCCGGCCACGGCACGTGGTATAGAAAGGTACCTTGGATCGGGATTGATCAAGGGGATTGGTCCGGTCATGGCCAGGCGGATTGTCAAAGTGTTCGGGGACGAAACGCTGGAAATAATCGAGAATAACCCCAAAAAGCTTCTCTCGGTGGAGGGCGTTGCCGAGAAAAGAGTGGAGATGATCGTAAGGGGCTGGGAAGAACACAAGGACATCAAGCATATCATGATCTTCCTGCAGGAATATGGGGTCAGCACGGCTTATTCCACCAAGATCTACAAGCAGTATGGACCCGAATCAATAAATATTTTGCAAGATAATCCTTACAGGATGGCTTCCGAGGTTCGCGGCATAGGGTTCGTGACTGCCGATCAGATCGCACAGAAAATGGGTATCGATCGCAATTCTATTTCCAGGGCGGAGGAGGGTATTCTGTATGTACTGAACAGCTTCGTCGGTGAGGGGCATGTTTTCTGCCCTTATGACACACTGGTTGAAAAGTCGGTGGAGTTGCTGGGAATCGATCGGGAAATCGTGCTCAAGGCGATGGCTGTCTTGTTTGAAAATCAGAGAATCATGATGGAAGATATCAATTCCGCTTCCCTTGAAGATTTTGTTCCAAACCTGAAAGCTGTCTATCTTCCACCATTCTATGTTGCCGAGAAAAATCTGGCACGTGAACTGAAGAAGATTTACCGTGAGCAGACTTTTTTTGGACAGCTGGACACGGACAGGATCCTCGCTGACTATGAAACCAGAAATAATATCAAACTGGCTTCCAAACAGCGGGAGGCGGTTCGCCTTTCGGTGCGGAGCAAGGTGATGATCGTGACCGGCGGACCCGGTACCGGAAAGACAACCATCATCAAGTCCATTCTGAATATCTACAAAGAAATCGGACTGAGGGTGCTCCTGGCTGCCCCGACAGGGCGTGCCGCAAAGCGCATGCAGGAAGCCACCGGCTATGAAGCCAGGACCATACACCGTCTGCTTGAATTCAGCCCCAAGAAAGGTCGTTTCCAGAAAGATCGTGATAATCTTCTGGATGCCGATGTGATCATCATTGACGAGGCATCGATGGTCGATCTCATGCTCATGTACAGCTTGGTAAAGGCCATTCCGTCGCATGCTATCTTTATTCTGGTCGGGGATATCTATCAACTTCCGGCGGTGGGGGCAGGAAATGTTCTTGGCGATATGATCGATTCCGATGTATTTCCGGTCATCACCCTGACGGAGATTTTCAGGCAATCACGCCAGAGCAAGATCGTGACAAACGCCCACCGTATCAACATGGGGGAGTTTCCCGATACAAGAAATCCGCCTCCGGGACAGACCTCCGATTTTTATTTTGTGGAGGAAGATGATCCTGAAGAAGCGCTGCGAAAGATTTGCAGCTTCTGCAAAAAACATCTGCCGGAACGTTTCGGTTTCGATCCCCTTGATGATATCCAGGTGCTCACACCGATGTACAAAGGGGTTATCGGCGTCGTGAATTTGAATGCCGAGCTGCAGAATCTGTTGAACGCCAACAAGCACGGGGTCAAAATTGGCAGCAAGTTTTTTCGCATCGGTGACAAGGTTATGCAGCTTGAAAACAATTATGACAAAGATGTTTTCAACGGAGACATAGGAAAGGTTGTATACCTGGACCAGGAGGAGAAGGAACTGATCGTCAATTTTGATGGGAGACGGGTACACTACGATTTTTCGGAGGCCGATGAACTTTCACTTGCCTACGCTATTTCTGTCCACAAGTCACAGGGAAGCGAGTATCCGGTGGTGGTCATGCCGGTGATGACCCAGCATTACATATTGTTGCAGAGGAATCTGATCTACACGGGAATTACCAGGGGTAAAAAAATGACCCTGTTGATTGGAACGAAACGTGCATTGGCCATCGCGGTCAAGAACAACAAGCCCCTGGAACGTTTTACCATGTTGAAGGAAAGATTGTCCGGTCCGTGATACAAGGGGGTACAGTATGTCTACAATCGTTCAAAAATATGGCGGCAGCTCGCTGGCCACGATAGACCATTTCAGGAAGGTGGCCCGAAAAATTGCCTCGACCCGCGATGCCGGAAACAAGGTGGCGGTGGTTCTGTCGGCGATGGCCGGGGAAACAGACCGATTGCTGGCCCTGTCGCACTCCTTTTCCCCGGGGGTTCCATCGGGGCGGGAACAGGATCTGATTGTTTCTACCGGGGAACAGATCAGCTCCGCCCTGATGGTCATGGCCCTGGAAGAGCGCGGTTGCCCCGCGCAGCCCTTCCTGGGGAGCCAGATTCCGTTGCGGACCAATGCGGCTTTTACCAGAGCTCATATTGTCGAGGTGGGGAAGGAGAACCTGTGTAAAGCTTTGAACGAGGGGAAAGTGGCCGTTGTCGCCGGGTTCCAGGGCGTAAATGAGCGGAATGAAATTACAACTCTGGGGCGGGGAGGGTCGGATACCAGCGCAGTGGCGATTGCCTGGGCAATTGGCGCGGATATCTGTGAAATATACACGGATGTTGACGGCGTGTATACTGCTGATCCCCGAATTTGTGTTCAAGCGCGCCATCTCGATTCGATAACTTACGAGGAGATGCTGGAATTGGCAGGGCTGGGCTCGAAAGTGTTGCAGGCCCGTTCGGTGGAGTTGGCCCAGAAATACAAGGTGCCCCTGCTGGTAAAATCAACTTTTGGCGGTGAGCGTTGTACCTGGATAAAGGAGGAGGATGAACCCAGGATGGAAGATGTAATTATTTCAGGGATTACCCTTGATCGCGATGAGGCCAAGATATCCGTACTGAAAGTTCCGGACGAACCGGGCACTGCTTACAGGATATTGTCGCCTCTTGCTGATGCGGGGATCAGTATCGACATGATCATCCAGAATATCAGTGTGGATGGTTACACCGATCTTACTTTTACGGTGCCCGGAACCGAACTGGATCGCGCCGGGGAATTGTTGAAAGAAGTTGCTGTTCAGATCGGGGCACAGGATGTTCTGACCAACGATGCCATCGGCAAGGTTTCCATTGTCGGCATCGGCATGAAGAATCATCCCGGCGTTGCGGCAAAGATGTTCAAGGCACTTTCAGAAGAAAATATCAACATTCAGATGATCAGCACATCCGAAATCCGTATATCCTGCGTGATCGAAGCCAAATATGGCGAACTTGCCGTACGAGTTTTGCATGATACATTCTATCCCGAACAAAAATAGAAAAATTCAGAAGGACCGGGCATTCAATATATGATGAAAGGAGTGAGGCTGTTGAAACATCTTTTTACTTCCTGTTATATCAATAAACTTGAAATCAAAAACAGGATCGTCATGCCGTCGATGCATTTGAATTATGCCCCTGGCGGTGAAATCAATGAAAAAATCATTGAATTCTATCTGGAGAGGGCCAGGGGGGGGGCAGGCCTTATCATTGTCGGTGGGTGTGCCATAGATGATGTTGGTGCCGGCCCCTTGATGATCGATGTTAGCGATCCCCGTTTTCTGGAGGGGTTACATAGACTGACCGGGAAAATAAAAAAAGAGGGAACTGCCATTGCGGCGCAACTGTATCATGCCGGAAGGTATGCTTACTCCTTTTTGACCGGCAAGCAATCCGTTGCCCCATCGGCAATTGCCTCCAGGCTGACGAGGGAGACGCCCCATGAGCTTTCCAACGATGAGATACAGGAATTGATGGAAAGGTACGTCAGCGCGGCTCTGCTGGTAAAAGAAGCGGAATTTGACGCCGTGGAGATCCTGGCCAGCGCCGGGTACATCATCTCACAATTCCTGTCTCCGCAAACCAATCGCCGCAACGATCGGTACGGTGGGGACTTCAAGGGTCGGATGCGTTTTGGTCTGGAGGTGGTAAGCAAGGTCAAGGAAGCGGTCGGTCCGGAATATCCGGTTATCGTACGCGTTGGCGGCAACGATTTTATCCCCGGCGGCAATACCAACGTGGAAATAAGAGAATTCTGCCGCCATCTGGAAAACGTGGGGGCAGACTGTCTCAACGTTACCGGGGGATGGCACGAGACCCGTGTTCCACAGCTGACCATGGTCGTGCCGCCAGGAACATTTGTTTACCTGGCCGAGAATATCAAGAACGATGTATCGCTACCCGTGGTAGCTTGCAACCGGATAAACGATCCGCGGATCGCCGCAAAAATAATCGAGGAGAAAAGGGCCGATTTTGTGGGGATGGCAAGGCCCCTGATTGCCGATCCTCAATTACCGGCCAAGGCGGCGGGGCGGAACCCGGGCAGGATAAGAAAATGTATAGGATGCAATCAAGGATGCCTGGACAAGGTATTTTCACTCCAGGAGGTAACCTGCCTGGTGAATGCCGCGGCGGGGAGGGAAAAAGAAACGAAAATCGAGGCTGCAGCTGCTCCCCGGAAGATCCTGGTGATCGGCGGCGGTGTGGCAGGAATGGAGGCGGCCAGGGTTTCCGCGGCACGTGGGCATGAGGTTACCCTCTGGGAAAAAGGGAATGAACTGGGGGGGCAGATCAAGCTGGCCGCGGCTCCACCGGGCAGAAATGATTTTCTGGATTTTCATTCCTATCTTGAAGGTGAAATCGAAGCACTGGGGGTAAAGGTTGTCCTTGACAGGGCGGCAGATGCGGGTGCGATCATCGCAGAGAATGCCGATGTGGTCGTCCTGGCCACGGGAGCGGAGGCAATCAGGCCTGACATTCCGGGAATTGATCGGAAACATGTATGCCTTGCCGAGGATGTATTGATGGACAGGGTTGAAACTGGCGGCAAAGTGGTGGTGGTCGGGGGAGGCGCCGTGGGTGTTGAAACAGCACTTCATCTTTCGCAGAAAGGCGCACTTTCGGCTGAATCCCTGAAATTCCTTCTGCTTGCCCGGGCCGAAAAACCGGAAGACCTTTACGATATGGCGGTCAGGGGGCCCAAGGATATCACGATCATGGAAATGGAGAAGGGGATCGGGCGTGATATCGGTATTTCCACCCGCTGGACCCTGCTCGATGCCCTGAGGCGTGCCGATGTGAAAATGATGGAGAATACCACGGTCAAAAGTATCGAGGATGAAGGGATCATTGCCGAAGCGGAGGGGGAAGAGATATTTACCGAAGCGGATACGGTGGTGATAGCTGTTGGTTCCATGCCTGTAAACAAGCTTTACGAGGAACTGAAGGGTAAGGTCGAACACCTTCATCTGATCGGTGATGCGCGCAAGCCGGGGAAAGCCCTGGATGCTGTCCGGGATGCTTTCGATCTTGCTTTGAAAATATAGGACTGTCCCTGACCGTGCCGGTTCTATTATCATGCAAAGAAGAAGGCGTCAAGTTGTTATCAGGGGCCGTGAGGATACCGGCCGGGGGGATGATCCTTTTTCAATGGTTAAAAAAAAACAAAACTGGCTGCGTTACGGGCGCTATATCAACCTGGCATTGTCATTTGGCATCATGATGGTCGTAAGCCTTTTTCTGGGGCTTTACGGAGGGGACTGGCTGGATCGGCGCCTGGGAACGTCGCCGATTTTCATGATACTGGGCATATTTCTGGGGGTGGGCATAGGTTTCTACAGTTTGTTTGCCGAGCTGGAAGGATTGATGAAACAGAAGTCGGGGGACAAGGTCAAGCGGGAAAAGGACAGGGAAGATGATGAATAGCCTGACCATTGGTGTTTTCTCGCGGTGACTGCCCTATCCCGAAATGCAAGTTGGTCCCCGGAATTCTTGAACTGGGGGGCATGGAAGCAGAATAAAAAATGACGCACGTTGCCAGTTCGATCCTTGACTTATCCATTAATTTCTTTTACCATAAATTTAGAAAATCGGATCACTATTACATGCAATGAAGGATCCAGCAATGGCGGAGGAAGCAACCGATGAAGGAACAAGATTCCATGGACTCCACGGCAGGGGAAAATCTTGATGAGGCGATTTCAAAAAGTGGCGATCTTATCGATGATCTTCTGGCCGGGAAGGATGGAGAAGGGAAAGGAACACGGGATTGCAGGGAAACCGGGTATTCGGGCAGTTGTGTCTTCATGAGCAATGCTGCCTTCGAGTTTATCGAGGATTATTCCCGCACGGATACTTCCAGGGAAATCGGAGGATTTCTTCTGGGGCATTATTCCGGGGATCAAGACGATTTCAAGGTGTGGATCGAAGCAGCCGTGGAGGCTGCTTATGTGGAAACGTCGAAAGCAGGCTTGAGGTTCACGCACCGCACATGGGAATTCCTGGCCGAGACAAGAGAGCAAAATTTTCCGGATTGCAGAGTGGTGGGTTGGTTCCATACCCATCCCGGATTGGGTACTTTTATCTCCAAGCATGATCTGTTCATCCATGATACATTTTTCGAGTCTTTCTGGAAGGTGTCCTACGTTATTGACCCTCTTTCCGAGGAACATGCTTTTTACGGATGGAACAAATATGGTAACCTGGCCCCGATATCTTTCAAGGTGGAAGGGGAACCGCTTTATATCGCGCTGACCCGGGAGGAAAAAAGGGAAAGACGATTGGGCCGGGCCATGAAGGAAAAGAAAATGCCCAGGTTTCTGGGTATAGGCAAAACCGCAGCTGTTTTTGCTGGAATATTGTTCGTTTTGTTTTTTTTGAACAATTATTTTGTTCTCCATCCTCTCTACGAGAAGATCAATGAGCTGGAATCTCTCGTGGGCTCCAAGGAAGAGACTATCGAGGCATTGCAGATGGAAAACGAAGCGCTGGTAAATCTTCTGCCCCGGGAAGATGAATCCGGAATACCCGAGAGTGGTTCGGAAACTGCCGGGGAACAGAAACCGGTCATCAACAGAGAAGATGTTCCCTATGAAACCTATACAGTGGCTGAAGGGGATACTTTGTGGAATATCAGTGCGCGCCTGCTGGGTGATGGCAACCGTTATCAGGAGCTGGCCGATTTCAATGATTTGGGGGATTCCGGTTTGAAGCCCGGCATGAAACTCAAAATACCCAAATAAGCATGACAGAACAGATAAATTTTGGTACGGAAACGGATCATTGATAATCTGACGGAGGTGTTGGCAGTGGGGAAAAAGATCATGCCCGGTGGCGAACCTTTTTTTTATGAGGCAGGAAAAGTTGGATGTCTTCTGATACACGGTTTTACCGGTACCGCTTCTTCCATGAAGCCGATGGGCGAAGCGCTGGCCCGGAAGGGTATTACCACTTTGGGGGTCAGGCTTGAGGGGCACGGGACAAGCGTCGAGGATATGCAAAAATCCACGTATCCCGATTGGATTGCATCGGCAGAGAAAGGCCTCTCTGAATTGCAGGATCATTGTGATTATATCTATGTTTCCGGGCTTTCGATGGGCGGGGCATTGTCTCTGTACCTGGCTTCTGTTTTTCCCAGGGAGGTTCTTGGCGTTATTCCCATATGTGCTCCGGTTTTCATGAAAGAATTCAAAATCAAACTGGTGCCGATTTTGAAGCATGTGATCAAGACGGTACCTGCTATCGGTGGAAACCTGAAAGATCCCGAAGCTGTTGAGATCACATATGACCGCACCCCGGTCGCAGCAACTCATGAACTGATAAAATTGCTCAAAATAGTCAATAATAATCTGGCATCCATAAAACAACCGGCGCTCATTTTTGCGGCGGTGGAAGATGGGGTGGTTTCTCCGGATAATGCACCCCATATTTACAAACATATCTCTTCTGCAAAGAAGGAGTTGGTCTGGTTGAAAAATTCCTACCATGTGGCCACCCTCGATTATGACAAGGAAATTATCTTTAACAAAACGGCTGAATTTATAAATAACAACCAGAAAGAGATCGGATAAAAAAGGGGAGTTCAAAAAGAGGCTGAAATCGTTTTTTACTTCTTGCCAACTGATGGGTAATATGTTAAACTGTTCGTGTTATTCAAGTATGTTGCTGCCGAAGAGTGGGTTAACCCACTCTTTCGCGTATTAGGAACAAGAGGGGTTGCATGTGCGGAAGAAAAACGACCTGGTATCCGAAGTTGAAGAAGCGATTGCTCCGATAATGAATTCCTACCGCTTTGAACTGGTCGGTGTGGAGTGGGCCAGAAAACAAGGGCGGTGGAATCTTTGTATCTATATGGACAAACCCGGCGGAATCACAATCGATGATTGCGAGAATGTCCACCACGAGATATCGGATTTGCTCGATCGTGTCGATCTGATCCCGCATAGCTATGTTCTGGAGGTTTCTTCTCCCGGACTGGACCGGCCACTGAGAAACAGGGAGGACTTTGAAAAGTTCGATGGAGATTATGCCAAGATTACAACCGATGTCCCGATCAACGGACAGAAAAGGTTCAAGGGGTTACTGCGCGGATTGAAGGATGATTGCGTGTTGCTGGAAAACAGGGAGGGGCAGGTAAAGGAAATACCATTCAACACGGTTGTAAAGGCAAATCTCTGGTACAAGCCAGACTTTAAAGAGTATGAAAGGAGGAGGAAGAAAAAGTGAGTCAGGATCTGTTGATGGCACTCAATGCCATAGAAAAGGAAAGAGGTATTGAGAAAGAAATACTTTTCGAGGCGATTGAAGTAGCCCTGATGTCAGCCTACAAACGAAATTTTAACCATGCTACCAACGCAAGGATCGAGATAAACAGGAACACCGGACAGATAAAAGTTTTCAGAACCTACGAAGTGGTCGACAGTGTAGATAACGCCGATACGGAAATAATGCTGGAAAAGGCCCGTGAACTGCAACCGGAGATCGAAATCGGCGAAATAATAGAAACAGAAGTTACTCCAAGGGATTTCGGCAGGATAGCGGCGCAAACAGCGAAACAGGTTGTTATCCAGCGTATACGTGAGGCCGAACGCGACTTGATCTATGAAAAATATGTGGACCGGATCGGTGATGTAACCAGTGGAACCGTGCAGAGGTTCGAGCAAAAAAACATTTTGATCGATCTTGATCGCGCGGAGGCCATTCTGCCTCCCATGGAGCAGATTCCCAATGAAAGGTTCCGGCAGGGCGAGATAGCCAGGGTATATATTCTGGATGTCAAAAAGACCAACAAGGGGCCGCAGATCATTGTTTCCCGTTCTCATGCTGTTCTGCTGAAGCGTCTATTCGAGATGGAAGTTCCTGAAATATATGATGGAGTGATCGAGATAAAAGCGGTCGCACGGGAGGCCGGCCACCGTTCAAAAATTGCGGTTACCTCCAAGAACAGGGATGTCGATCCCGTGGGAGCCTGCGTGGGGCAGAAGGGTTCCAGGGTCCAGTCCGTAAGCAATGAGTTGCGCGGTGAGAAGATCGATATCATACAATGGAGCGACAATCAGGAAGAATTCATCATGAGGGCGCTTAGCCCGGCCAAGGTAAATCATGTGGAATTGAATGCGGAGGAAAAGATTGCCAGGGTGGTAGTTCCGGATAACCAACTTTCACTTTCTATCGGCCGTGAAGGGCAGAATGTTCGTCTTGCAGCCAAGATTACCGGTTGGAAGGTGGATATTTTAAGCGAGTCACAACTTGCCGAGCTTTCCAAGGCCGAGGAACCCGGTGAGATGGCGGAAGGTGAAGAGGCGGTGGAAGAGGTAACGGTGGAAGAAGAAGAAAATGAAGAGCTTCCAGGGGAAGGAGTGGAGGCGAAAGATGCTTTGGAAGATGAGGCGGAAAATGAAGTCCAGGTGGAAGATTCTCCGATAGAAGATTCCATGGAAGAGGAAGTTTCCCGGGAACCGGAAGAAGAGGATTCCGGGCAAGATTGATGTCGGCCGCTGAAAAGGAACAGTCAGGTTTTGAAAGGAGAGGTCTTTACTGGTGGCAAAACCCCGCAAGGTTCCACTGAGGGCCTGTGTTGGATGTAAAGAAAAAAAACCAAAAAGGGACCTGATCAGAATTGTGAGCGTTCCCGGTGGCCCGGTGGAGGTTGACTTGACAGGAAAAAAATCGGGTCGCGGGGTGTATATATGTCCCGACAAGGCGTGCATGGATCGTGCTTGCAAGGCCAGGCGACTGGAAAAAAATTTGAAAAGGGAAATACCGGCATCGCTCAAGGAGGAAGTGTACAGAATACTGGAAGAGAACGGTCATGCGGAGGATAATTAATCGTTTCATGTGGGGGTGATCAGGATGGGAAAACCAAGCAAGGTAAGAGTATATCAACTGGCCAAGGAACTTGGTACTACCAGCAAAAAGATAATTGAAGTACTGGAAGAAATGAAGGTTCCAATCAAAAATCACATGAGCACCGTGGATGAAGGGGTTGCTCAAAAATTGATATCTGTCCTGACCGGCCAGGCAGAATCCGGGAAAACAGCTACTGCGGTAAAAGATAAAAAACGAGAGGAGCCGCAGGAGGGTGTCGAGAGCAAGGCAAAGCCTGCTGTGGTAAAAAGGGAATCCAGGCCTGAAACCATCGGCAGGAAGACACGCAAAACATATGCCAGGGAGAAGGCCGGGGAGAAGAAAAAAGAACAGAAAAAAAAGGTGATAATAGAAGGACATACCACGGTGGGCGAATTTGCAGCCAAGATAGGCGTTTATCCGGAGGATGTTCTGAAACTGCTTCTTGAATTGGGAATCATTCTAAATATAAACAAGGAACTGGCGCCGGATATAATGGAACTGGTGGCCTCGGAGTATGAATTGGAGATCATCTACAAACGCGATCCCGAGGAAGAAGAACTTTTTCATTACGAGGGAAACCGGGTAGAGGGCGAGTTGGCCTCTCGTTTCCCGGTGGTTGCGGTGCTGGGCCATGTCGACCATGGCAAAACCTCCCTGCTGGACTATATCCGCCAGTCGAATGTAACCGCACAGGAAGCCGGCGGAATTACACAGCATATAGGCGCCTACAAGGTTTATGCCGGGGGCAAAGGGGTGCTTTTTCTGGATACGCCCGGGCACGAAGCCTTTACATCGATGAGGGCGCGCGGCGCCCAGGCCACGGATATAGCGGTTCTTGTTGTTGCTGCAGATGATGGGGTTATGCCGCAGACGGTCGAAGCCATCAACCATGCCAAAGCTTCGGGTGTCCATATAATTGTGGCTATCAACAAGATCGACAAACCTGACGCAAACCCTGACAGGGTAAAACAACAGCTTTCGGAATACGGGCTTGTCCCCGAAGAATGGGGAGGGGAAACCATATTCGTGCCTGTCAGTGCGATCAGGGGTGACGGCGTGGATGAACTCCTGGAAATGATCCTGTTGGTTGCAGAAATCAACAATCTGAAGACCGATCCTCATCGTCCCGCCCGCGGTATTGTTATCGAAGCAAAACTGGATAAAGGACGCGGGCCTGTGGCTACAATATTGATCCAGGACGGAACGCTGAGGGTGGCGCAGCCGGTTATCTGCGGATCCGTGTATGGCAAGGTAAGGGCCCTCACAAATGATAGCGGGGAAAAAATAATGGAAGCGGATTCCTCCGTTCCGGTCGAGGTTATCGGCCTTAACGATGTTCCGCAGGCCGGGGATATGCTACAGGCTGTGCATGATGAAAAGTTTGCACGCCAACTGGCGGGGAAAAGGTTGCGCAGAATGAAAGAGGCAGCCAGGTCCACGCCGCGCCTTTCCCTGGAGGATCTTTTTGAACAGATCAAAACAGGTGAAATCAAGGATCTCAACCTTATTGTTAAAGGGGACACGCAGGGTTCTGTCGAGGCACTGCAGGATTCCCTCCTGAAGTTGAGCCAGGAAGAGGTAAAAATCAAAATTATTCACAGTGGCGTCGGGGCGGTCAACGAATCGGATGTTATGCTTGCAGCCGCTTCCAATGCAGCCATAATCGGTTTCAATGTCAGGCCGGACATCAATGCACGAAAGATGGCGGAAATGGAAAATGTGAATATCCGTTCTTACAGGATAATCTACGAGGCAATCGAGGAAATGCAGGATGCCATCACGGGGATGCTGGATCCTGTTTACGAGGAAGTGGTGCAGGGTGCAGCCGAGGTAAGGCAAATTTTCAAATCGTCACGGTTCGGGACCATCGCCGGTTCATATATTTCAGATGGAAAGATTTTGCGCAATTACAGGATCAGGGTAATTCGCGATGGAAAGATTATCCACGAAGGAAAGATAGAATCGCTGAAACGATTCAAGGAGGATGTCAAGGAAGTGTCCAGTGGATATGAATGTGGTATTCTGGTCGAAAGTTTCAACGATGTCAAAAAAGGGGACATCCTTGAAGCCTACACCCTGGAAGAGACCAGGCCCCAGAAAAAAAGGTAGATCGATTGATTGTACAGGGGGGAGAAGGTTATCAGCAGTTTGCGCGCAAGCCGGGTTGCCGGCCAGATAAAAAAAGAAATCAGCAACATTATCGCCGATGAAATCAAGGATCCACGCGTCAAGCCTGCCGTTACCACCGTGACCGATGTGCAGGTTTCGCGGGATCTTGGACACGCCTGGGTTTATATCAGTATTTTTGAGGACGATGAGGAAGACCGGAAAGTTATTCTGGAAGCTCTGGAGAGGGCGGCGGGATTTGTTCGTTTACAGATAGGTAAAAGAATCAGGTTGCGTCATATTCCGGAAATACACTTCATGATCGATCATTCCATCGGTTACGGGGCACACATCAACAAGGTTTTAAAAACGATCTTTCCGGAAAAAAGGGAAAAATAATGGCTACCGATAACTTTACAAAAATTGTAGATGTGATAAGAGAGGAAGAATCCTTTCTTGTTGCTTCTCACTTCCTGCCAGATGGTGACAGCGTGGGTTCCTCCCTGGCTCTGGCCCGTTCCCTCATCCGGAACGGTAAAAGAGTGATGCTTTTCAACCGTGATCCGATTCCGGTCAAGTATCAGTTTTTGAATCATGCAGATCTTTCCGCATTGATGATCAATGATTTTGCAGGTGATGCAGCAAAAACCAATCTGGTTGTTCTGGACTGCAGTGATTTTTCAAGATCCGGGCTTCTACCGGAATTGAAAAACAGTTTCAAGACGCTCATAAACATCGATCATCATGTGACCAATGAATATTACGGAACGGCAAATCTGGTGGTGCCCGAAGCCGCGGCAACCGGGGAAATCATATATGAACTCTTGAGACACGGACACTTTTTTATCGATGATCATATAGCCACGGCCCTGTATGTGGCAATAATTACCGACACCGGTTCCTTCAAGTTCGAAAATACAACCAGCCAGACGCACAGGATTGTTGCCGATCTTCTGAATTACGATATCGATGTCGCTGCCATCTCGCAGCGTATTTTTGACGAAAAACCGCTTGTATATTTTATGATTTTGAAGAAAGCTCTCTCCACACTGGAGCTCTGGGAAGGTGACAGGATCGCCGCGTTGACTGTTAGCCGGGATTTGCTTGTTCAGGAGGGTGCAGATATGGAGATCCTTGATGGGATGATAAACTACACCAAAAATATTGACGGTGTGGAGGTAGGCATCCTCTTTTTTATAGATCAGGACAATGAAATCAAGGTGGGCTTACGTAGCAAGAATGTCGATGTGAGCGTGATAGCGGATCGTTTTGGCGGGGGCGGGCATGTCAGGGCTGCAGGGTTTCGCCACAAGGGCCCCTACCATGATTTGAAAAGAAAAACGATCGCCGCGGCGGCCAGGCTGATAGATACAGGTACGGAAGGGTTGGGGCACTGATCCGATCTGCATTGACATGGAGATTTTTATGAATGCCATCCTGAATATTTTAAAACCCTCGGGTATGACCTCCCATGATGTTGTTTCTTTTGCCAGGAATAAATTGCCCGGTATCAAAGTAGGGCATGCGGGGACTCTCGATCCGGCAGCATCCGGTGTTCTGCCCCTCTGTCTGGGTAAAGCTACCCGGATCTCGTCTTTCCTGCTGGAAGGGGATAAGGGGTACCGGGGGGAGATCATGCTGGGGATAGCTACCGATACGTTTGACGGTGATGGGCGGATAACCTGTCAGAAACCGCTCGGGGTGCCAGGGATTGATCCGGAACGGGTTCGAGCCGTGCTGCGAAAAAATATCGGGAGGATGGAACAGGAGCCGCCTTCTTTCTCTGCTATAAGGTACCGTGGGAGGCGGTCCTACGAATGGGCGCGGAAAGGTAAAACAATCAAACTTCCGCCTCGCAAGGTGAGCATTTATTCTTTAAAATTGGTGCAATACATGGAAGGAAGTTTCCCACGCATCATTTTTGATGTAAAATGTTCACATGGTACATATATCAGATCCCTGGCAGTCAAAATCGGAGAGGATCTGGGTTGCCCTGCTCATCTTTCCTTTCTTTTAAGGACATCGGTGGGGCCCTTTACCATAGATAGAACGGTAACGATAGAGGATCTTGGAAAAGCGGTGGAAGAGAACGGTATCGGGGAAATATTCTTGCCCATCGATATTGCCCTGTTACATATGCCCGAAGTGGTGGTTGTCAAGGAAGCGTTGCGCTATCTGGTTCATGGGAATTATCTTTACGCAAATCAAGTTTCAAGCCCGGATGGCGAACCTCCAGTCCCGGGCAAAGTGTACAGGGTTTACGGCCCCGAAAGGGAATTCTGGGGTCTGGGGGAATGGACAAGGGTAGAAAAGGGGATCATGTTCAAGCCAACAAAGTTGTTGCGATTATGTTAATAAAGAGGGTTCAGAATGCAAATCGTTTTCGGATTGGACAATTTGCCATCGGCGTGCAGGGAAAACATTTTTTTGGCACTGGGAAATTTTGATGGCGTACATAAAGGCCATCAGCATGTTATCAGAACGGCGGTAGAAGCAGCCAGATCCTGCGGAGGAAATAGCGCCGCATTGATATTTGATCCCCATCCGGCCCATGTTGTCAGGCCTGAAGGGAATTTGCTTTTGCTATCCGACCTTGAAGCCAAGGGAGAGATCCTCGGGGCACTGGGGCTGGATTACATGATCGTGGAACCTTTCAGCGAGGAAACTTCACGTTTTTTACCCGAAGAGTTTGTGAAAATTTATTTAAAGGGGAAAATAGGGGTAAGGGGTGTAATTGCAGGTTTCGATTACACTTTCGGCCGGGGGGCAGCCGGAAACATCTCCCATTTGAAGGAATGGGGTGATATATTGGATATTGATGTGCGGATCTGTTCACCGGTAAACGTGGAAGGAAAACAGGTAAGCAGTTCTGCAATCCGTGAACTGATTGTTGCCGGGAAGGTCAGGCAAGCCTGCAAATTGTTGAACTACCATTATTTTCGCCACGGCAAGGTTGTTCCCGGGGCGGGAAGGGGAAAGGACCTTCTCGGTTTTCCCACGGCAAATGTCAGTTTTGATCCGTCCATGGTCCTGCCCGGCAAGGGGGTATATTGCACGATCGTAAAACTGGATGGGCAACTGTTTGTCGGTGCAGCCAATATAGGGGTACGCCCAACATTCCCGGACCAGGATCTGGCAGTTGAAATCAACATAGTCGATTATCATGGGGATCTGTACGGCCAGATATTGACGGTTTACTTTATTGATAAAATCAGGGATGAGATTGCTTTTTCCAGTGCCGATGAATTGAAAATGCAGATCGCGGCAGATATAGAAACTATCAGGCGGAAAGCGGAAGGTTCTCTGCCGCTTCTTTTACCCGGTGGGTACAAATACGGGGTGACTAAATAATTTGCATGCCCTGTTAATTTGCGTCATTTTCTGATATCATTATGCCATTAAACAAAATGAACCATGGGCTAGGTTTTACGAATCCCGCCGTTTTACTTGGCTTATGGCGATTTATCGAAGGGGAGGTGAGTATCAAGTGCTGAAGCAGGAAGAAAAACGCAATCTGATCAATAGTTTCCGTTTACATGATAGTGACACCGGTTCTCCCGAAGTTCAGATTGCGCTGCTGACGGAAAGGATCAACAATCTGACCGAGCACCTGAAAAGCCACAAGAAGGACCACCATTCCCAGCGTGGTCTTTTGAAGATGGTTGGAAAGAGGAGGGGGCTTCTAAATTATTTGAGGAACAACGCCCCGGACCGTTACCAGTCCATACTGTCAAAACTCGGGCTGAGGAAATAATTCATGACAGGCAGCTGCTTGACTTGGCCAATCAAAGCGGGGTGAAGGCCCCGCTTTGAAATTGAAAAGGAGGAAATGTATTTTGGATACGTTCAAGTTGGATTTGCAAGGACGGGAATTGCTATTGCAGACCGGGAAACTGGCAAAACAGGCTGGAGGATCGGTACTTGTAAGATACGGCGATACCGTCATTCTGGTTACGGCCACGGTTTCGGATCAACCGAGAGAAGATGCCGATTTTTTCCCGCTTACCGTGGACTACGAGGAGAGGCTCTATGCTGTTGGCCGTATACCGGGTGGGTTTATCAAAAGGGAGGGCAGGCCGACGGAGAAGGCCATACTGGCAGCAAGGCTCACGGATCGCCCCTTGCGGCCGCTTTTCCCTCAGAAGTTCCGTAACTCAGTTCATATCGTGACCACCGTTTTTTCTGTGGATCAGGATTGCCCTCCGGAGACACTTTCCATCATCGGTGCTTCAGCGGCTCTTTCTATTTCCAGGATCCCCTTTGACGGACCGGTGGGGGCGGTGGTTGTGGGTATGGTGGATGATATGCCTGTGATAAACCCTACCGTGGAGCAGATGGAAAAAAGCATCATCAATTTGATTGTTGCCGGAACCGCAGATGCGATCATGATGATTGAATCATCGGCAGCCGAGATTGGCGAGGAAAGGTTGCTGGCCTGTATCGAGGCTGGTCATGAACAGATCAAGCGAATCGTGGAACTGCAGGAAAAAATCGTGGAACAGAAAGCTGTTCCCAAGATGGAGGTGCCCGAGGCCGAAGAACTTCCCCGGGAAGTGGAAAATGAGGCCAGGCAGGCACTGTCCCGTGAAATCCGGGCAGCATTTGATGTTCATGAAAAACTGGAAAGAGAAAAACAGCTGGAACATGTCAAGGAGGCGTTTTTCGAACAGTACAATGAACTCTATCCCGACCATGAGGCGGCAATCAAGGATGTATTTGAATCCTCAATGAAAGAGACCCTGCGTACAATGATACTGGAAGAAAACATCAGGCCCGATGGAAGAAAAGCCAATCAGATCAGGGAAATAAGTTGTGAGGTGGGGATCTTGCCCCGTACCCATGGCTCTGCACTGTTCACCAGGGGGCAGACACAGGTGTTGAACGTCTGTACTCTCGGGGCGTTGAGAGACATGCAAATTCTTGACGGCCTGGGGGTAGAAGAATCAAAGCGTTTCATTCACCACTACAATTTTCCGCCATTCAGCGTTGGGGAAGCCGGTTTCATAAGAGGCCCGGGGAGGCGGGAAATCGGGCATGGTTCTCTTGCCGAGCGGGCTCTGGAGGCGACAATTCCGAACGAAGATGATTTCCCGTATACGATCAGACTGGTTTCCGAGGTGCTGGAATCAAACGGTTCGTCATCGATGGGCAGTGTCTGTGCTGCTTCCATGGCCCTGATGGATGCCGGGGTGAAAATCAAAAAAGCCGTTGCTGGCATTGCCATGGGCATGATCAAGGAAGATGGAAAGTATGTCATTCTTTCTGATATACAGGGTATCGAGGATTTTCTGGGAGATATGGATTTCAAAATTGCCGGAACCAGGGATGGAATAACGACGATGCAGATGGATATAAAGGTCAAAGGTCTTTCCCGGGATATCATGGCCGAAGCTATCTCCAAGGCCAGGGAAGGTTATCTGTACATCATGGATATCATGGACGAAACCATCTCCAGGCCCAACGACGATCTTTCCCCCCATGCACCACGTATCATCACCATGCAAATCGATGTTGATAAAATCCGGGATGTGATCGGCCCCGGTGGGCGGATGATCAACAAAATCATCGCTGATACCGGTGTGGGGATAGATATTGAATCTGACGGGAAAGTATATATATCTGCTGTGGACAGGGATGCCGGGCAGAAAGCTCATGATATAATCGAAAGTCTGGTAAAAGAAGTGGAACCCGGCGAAAAATATCTGGGTAAAGTGACCCGTGTGGAAAAATACGGCGCATTTGTTGAAATATTGCCGGGCAAAGAAGGCCTCGTTCATATTTCACAGCTCGATTTTGCACGGGTGGATAAAACCGAGGATGTCCTCAATCTTGGCGACGAAGTGCTGGTCAAGGTTATCGGTATAGACGAGAGAGGAAGAATCGATTTATCCCGGAAAGAAGCCATGACGAGGCCTGCCAATCAAAAACGGTCATTTGAAAAAGGTCGGGATAGAGATCGCAAAAGACCTTTTCCGCCACGCAGGAATCGCTAGATTCAAAGCGGGCGGCCAGGTGCATAATTGAACATGGAAGTGCATATCTATAATCAAAAAAAAAGAGGTATGCACTTTTGTTATGGTTGAATATCCCCAGGAAACAGCTGCTCAGATTGCTCATCATTCTGCTTGTTTTGCTGGCTGGTGTCTTGTTTTACAGTACGATAATAAGCACTGCGGATGACGGCCCCTATTATTTCAGTGATACTTCCCAGCCACAGGCAGCTCTCACTTTCGAGGTCACATGGGGTGAAGGGAACCTGAAAGAAATTCTGGCTATCCTGAAAGATGAGAAGGTGAAAGCCACCTTTTTCGTCAGTGGAGCCTGGATTGAAAATTTCCCTGAAAAAGCCAAAGAGATACTACTTCAGGGGCATGAATTGGGCAAGTATTCTTTTTCCAGTATCCCCTTTACTTACCTGACCGAGGAAGACATGACCATCGAATTTGAAAATTTCAATCGGCTTGCTGCCGAAATACTGGAGTACCGTCCCGGAGTTTTTCGACCCCCGCTGGGAGAATACAATGAAATTTTGCTCGACGTGGCGAAAAAGAATGGTTACCAAACTGTTCTTTGGTCAATTGATTCCCGTGACCTGGTGGCCAATGACAGCGAGGAGATCATCGAGTGGATATCGGAGAAACTCCATCATGGAAGCATCATCAATTTTCGTACCAGCAGCGACCATACCACCGTTGCTTTACCCTTGATCATAAAACATATCCGGAAATCCGGCTACGACGTGCTGGACGTATCCCGGCTGATAGAAAACCATAATAAATGAAAGGAGCGTGAAGGATAATGCGGAAAAGGACCTTGTTCCTTGCCGGTTCAGCTAGCAGGATCAAAAGAATCATGTTCGTTCTGGCTATCATAATCCTGCTAATATTTGCAGCCAAACTGATCGTCTCGGCTTACCATACCAAGATGACCAGTGTGGAGAAGGGGGTCGTATTCTGGGAAAAAAATGTGGGAAAATGGTCTCGGGATGATGTAGAGAAATACGTAAAGAAGATCGCAGCCCGGGAAATTCGTCAGCCGATCGATGCCGAAATTGACCTGGCCAATAAAATGATCGTCCCCGAAGTCAGCGGGATGCGCATAGATGTCGATGCTACGGTTGAAAAGATCATGGATGCAGAGCCCCATGAGAAGGTATTGCCTCTTTACCGACAGATAAACGCACGTATCAAATGGGATGATTACCCTGCATTGCCGGCTTCCCGGGGGAATCCCAATGAAAAGTGTGTTTCCTTGATGATCAATGTTGCCTGGGGAGAGGAGTACCTTTCTGAACTGCTTTCGGTTTTGAGAGATGAAAATGTAAAGGCGACTTTTTTCATTACCGGAAAATGGGCCGAAAAGAATCAGAAATGGGTTCAAAAAATTGCCGGGGATGGCCATGAACTTGGGAGCCACGGTTATTCGGATGCAGAGGTGATGACCGATCTCAACAATGACGAAATAGAAAAGTCATTGCTGGCTACCAACGAGATACTGTATGAAGCCAGTGGGAAAGAACCGAAGTATTTTACTCCCCACAAAGGTGAATATAACCAGCTCGTTCTGGAAATAGTGGCACGGAATTCCATGCGTACGGTGTTGTGGTCTCTTGATACGGTGGATTGGCGTGACCAGATTGAAAAAATGGAAAGCAGTATCAAGGAGAATGTCAAGGGTGGGGATATAATCTTGATGCATCCCACCAGGGACATTTCCGAGCTGTTGACCAGGATTTTACCTTTCATGAAAGAAGAGGGGCTGCATGTTGTCACGGTAGATGAACATCTGTCTTCTTTTCCCTTTTTTGATGGCCCATAACCCGGTATATAGAACAAAAGAGGGGAGACAATAGGGATGGCCAGGTTCAAATTTTTCAATTACAAATTCTTGCTCCTCGTCCTTTTGATATCGGCAGTCATATTTTTTCTGGTTTTCAACCCCCTGGACAGATACAAACGCTGGAGATACGGAGTCAAAAGCGGGGTCAGGCTGGAAGGCCTCCTGGTGGAGAGGTTGCTTGAAGACGAATTGATAGATATAATAGGCCGCGCTGCTCCGAGTATAGAAGTTCCCCCCAGAAATGCTTTTGTTGATCACAAGAACAACGAGCTGGTACCTGAAGTAAATGGCAAGAAGATACATACTTCCATGACCGTGGAGAAGTTGCTCAACGCTGGTTCCGACTCATGGGTTTCACTGGAAATCATAGATATAGATCCACTGATCACTGTTTCTCTATACGAGAGTATTGCGAACGAGATCGGCCGTTATCAGACATGTATCGGGGGCGGTGGTGGACGTGCCGAAAATATAATTCTGGCTACCTCCTTGCTTGACAATTATCTTCTTTCGCCCGGTGAAGTTTTTTCCTTCAACAAGGCGGTCGGTCCGATCACCTGGGAAAGGGGTTTCAGGTACGCACCGATAATTTCCGGCGGGGCTATCGTGCCGGGGATTGGAGGGGGATTGTGCCAGGTTGCATCGACTCTTTATAACGCCGTTATGAACGCCAGCCTTGAAGTGGTGGAAAGGACCCCGCACAGCCGCCCCGTGGGATATGTCCCCCGCGGGAAAGATGCCACCGTATCTACAAACATCGATTTCAAGTTCCGGAATAATACCGGGGATTTCATTCTACTCAGGACCTCCAATGCCGGAAACATGATCAACATTTCCATACTGAACAACGGGGATAGGGATTCTTGACAACAGTTTCTTCAGCATGTACCTTCAAAGTAAATGAAGAAATGGAAGTGAACTGATGAAAACTGTCAAGGTCCACATCAAAAAAATCAATGAAAATGACGGACTGCCCCTGCCTTCATATATGACCGGGGGGGCTGCAGGAATGGATCTCCATGCCGCCATTGACGGTGCCATTACAATTGAACCTGGGCAACGGGTGCTTGTTCCCACGGGAATAATTGTTGCTCTGCCGGATGGGTATGAAGCTCAGCTGAGGCCGCGAAGCGGATTGGCCATCGATCACGGTATAACCGTTCTCAACACACCCGGAACGATTGACTCCGATTACCGGGGCGAGATCAAAGTAATATTGATAAATCTGGGCTCTCGCAAATATACTGTTGATAGGGGGGATCGTGTCGCCCAGCTGGTCGTCAAACCGTGCCCGACGATAGAACTCCTTCTTTGCAATGACCTTCCTTCCACGGGGAGGGATTCAGGCGGATTCGGGCACACGGGCCGGTAATCATGACCTGAAGCAACCGACTGTATGACAAACTTGAATTTGTCCGTGCCCTATCATTTCTGAACAAAGTGAGGAAAAAAATGAGATTGAGTGAAATTGCCCGCAAAGAACTTATTGATTTTAACGAGGGAAGATTCTGGGGGCCTGTAGGACGGGCGGATCTGATGATCGATGAAGAAAGCGGAGCTATAAAATCATTGGTCCTGGGAAGGGGCCGCTTTGCGGGTTTTGCCCAGAGTGAGGAGATTGCCATACCCTGGTCAGCGATAATCAAAGTCGGTAAAGATGTAATCATTATCGATATAGATTCCCGGAAAACAGGCATGGATTAGAAAAGTGGCCATGGATGCTCATGGTGCATAAAATGCCCCCTTTGGGAAGATACTAATGGACGTATCATCAACAAGGGGGATAGCTGTTTATGTCTAAAGTAGTGATCGGATTGTTTCATGATAGGGAGATGGCCGAAGATACGGTCATGGAGCTGAAAGATGAGGGTTACGAGAAAGAAATTTCACTGGTAGTCAAAGATGAACAGGGTGATCCGGGCGGCATGGATGACCAGAGTTTGATGGAAGGCACGGTCACCGGCGGTGTCCTGGGTGGTATTGCCGGATTGCTGGCCGGAGCGGGAGCGTTGCTCATTCCGGGTATCGGCCCGATTGTGGCCGCCGGTCCTTTCGCCGCCACTCTTGCGGGTCTGGTTGGAGGGGGGCTGGCGGGGGGCCTGATCGATTATGGTGTACCGGAAAGTAGAGGGGAATATTATGCAGAAAGGGTTCGTCAGGGCAATATCCTGATCACCCTCGAATCCAGCGATGCTCATGTTGACGATGCCGTTTCCATCTTGCGTGCAAACGGGGCCAGGGATGTGGAGGTACATGGATAATTGAATATGTAGAAAATGATTTTATGTAGCCCCGGGGGGTTCCGCCGGGGCTATTTTTTTCACCGTGCCACCCCGGGAAACATATACTGTAATGAAAATGTTTGGAAAAGAGGGCAAAGGGTGTGATTTCTCAATTAAGCAAATTGAATATAACAGTGTGTGGGGGGGACTCCAGAGAACTGGAATTGTACAGGATATTCAGACAGAAAGGCCTCAATTTGAAGATGGTCGGTTTTGACAGGATTCAAGATATTTCCGCTGCAGACCGGGCAGGGCTTGAAAATCTGGATGGTATTGATGTGCTAATATTGCCGATCCGGGGTTTCAACGAGAACGGCCGGATCATCTCAAATTTCAGTCGCGTTCCGGAAGCGAAGCAGGAAGGATCACGGGTTGGGGGATGCGATGAAGAGTTTGAATCATACCATATCGAGCCCATGCTCCGAAACTACAAAGGCAAGAATCTCCTGGTCCTTATCGGCTCTGTGAAAGATGAATTGCGACGGGAAGTACCATCGACGGTACGCTTCATAATCACCACCGCAGACAAGGAGTTCATGCAGTTGAACTCCATTCCCACGGCAGAGGGTGCCATCATGAAAGCAATGGAAGTTTTCCCGTCGACCATACATTCCAGCCGCATTTTGATTTTGGGATTGGGGAAATGCGGCATCACCCTTGCCCTGATGCTGAAAGGATTGGGCGCCAGAGTGACGGCGGTGGCAAGAAGAGTTGAATCCTGCGCCATGGCAACCAGTCTGGGTATCGAGGGGATTCTATTTGATGATCTGGACAGCGTTCTGTCCCGGGCAGATCTGATTTTCAATACGGTACCGGCACGGGTTTTGCCGCACAGCGCTTTACAATTGATCAGCAGGGAGACGTATATCTTTGATCTTGCTTCACATCCTGGCGGGGTAGACCTTGAAGCTGCACGGAATTTGAATCTAGAAGTCTACCTTTTGCCGGGGTTGCCGGGAAAGGTGGCGCCGAAAAAAGCGGGAGAGATACTGGCCCGGGTTTATCTCCGACTCATTCACACACACTGTGATTTTATCAATTCATAAAGGAGGTTTGGCCATGAGTTTGAAAGATCTTCACATCGGTTTCGGATTGACCGGTTCACACTGCACAGTTGAACAGGTATTGCCTGTAATGAAAGAAATTGCATCCCGCGGTGCATTCATATATCCCATCATTACCCCGTCATTTGACCAGGGGGAAACCCGATTCGGATCGGCGAGTGACTGGAAAAAAAGAATCGTGGCAATTTCCGGCCGACCGATCCTTAAAACAATTTTTGACGTTGAACCGCTGGGGCCGGGTAACATCCTGGATGTTCTCGTCATTGCCCCATGTACGGGTAATACCCTGGCAAAGTTGTCAAGGGGCATCACGGACACATCTGTTCTTATGGCGGCGAAAGCTCAATTTCGCAATCGCAAGCCCGTTGTGGTTGCCATATCAACCAACGATGGCCTGGGTATAAATGCAATCAGTCTTGGCTATCTACTCAATTACAAGAATATTTATCTTGTGCCATTCATGCAGGATGAACCGTACAATAAACCGAATTCACTGGTTGCCCGGATGGATCTTCTTGTTCCTACCGTGATTTCCGCCCTTCAGGGAAAACAGATTCAACCGCTGCTTTTTACCCCGAATCAGTAATATCGATATCAGGGAATTTACGAGGGGTTTTGCACGGCAGCAAGCCGGAAGACGAAAAAAATGTTTTCAACAGGCAGGAGTGCACATTGTATTTGTACAGGGCTATCAATTCCGGGGTAGCAATGGAATTTATTCAAGCTACTGCAGGAGCCTGCAGCTAGAAGCAGGGTTCTATCAGTCAATGTTTCATTCAGGCTGTATTTCTGGTATATTATATATACTGCAAGGTGATGATGGTATCAGGCATTGGTGCTGGTTTCTTGCCAAATTTGCAAATCGTGTTACGGTCGGTTTATGCAGTTGTACATAATCATACAAGAGGTGCATACAGTTGCCGCACAATATGAAGAAACAGGATACGTTGCAGATTATCCCACTGGGCGGGGTGGGGGAAATCGGCAAAAATATGTTTGTGGTCAAGTACGGGGAAGAAATACTGGTCCTGGATGCCGGCCTGGCTTTCCCTGAAGATGAGATGCTCGGTATTGATATTGTCATCCCCGATATTTCTTACCTTGTGGAAAACAAGGAATGGGTCAAAGGAATAATCTTGACCCATGGCCATGAGGACCATATCGGGGCGATGCCCTATGTTCTGTCCGATCTGCCTGATGTCCCGGTCTGGGGAACCAAACTCACCCTGGGAATGTTAAAGGCAAAGTTCACCGAATTTCCGCAATTTGATGACCTTGAATTGCATGAAATTCACCCCAGGGACAGGCTGGAGATCACGCCCAGCCTGAAATTGGAATTTTTCCGTACCAATCACAGTATTCCCGATTCCGTGGGGGTAATCATAAAAACCCCTTCTGGCATCGTGGTCTATACCAGTGATTTCAAATTTGATCAGACACCGGTCAGTGGGTTGGTTACTGATTACAACCAGCTTGCCAAGCTGGGTCGGCAGGGTGTGCTGGTTATGCTTTCGGACAGTACCAACGCTGATTTGCCCGGTTACACGCCTTCTGAAAAGGAGGTGGGTGAAACGTTGGACGATATCTTCAGGGTGGCCGAAAGCCGAATTGTAATTGCCACCTTTGCCTCCAATATTCACAGGATTCAACAGGTCGTGGATGCTGCAGTACGATATGACAGGAAGATGGCCATCACGGGGAGAAGTATCATCAACTCGACCAGGATAGCCATGGAACTGGGGTACCTGCACGTTCCCGAGGGGTTTCTTGTGGAATTGGAAGATCTGGAGAAAATGCCCAGAGAAAAGACAGCTGTACTCATGACCGGCAGCCAGGGGGAGCCGATGTCCGCCCTGTCGAGGATATCGAACTGCGAACACAGGGATATGGGAATCCACCGCGGAGACACGGTGATCATATCTGCATCTCCGATTCCAGGCAACGAGAAGATGGTTTTTCGCACAGTGGACAATCTGTTCAAACTGGGTGCAGAGGTTTTCTATCATCAATTTTCCGGGGTGCATGTATCCGGGCATGGTAGCGAAGAAGAGATAAAAATGATGATCAACATGGTTCGCCCCAGGTACCTTATCCCTGTTCACGGAGAATACAGGCATATGATGCACCATGCCAAGATAGCGGTGAAAATGGGCATGCCCGAAGAAAATGTTTTCCTGACCGAAAACGGAACGGTGATGGAAATTGTTGGAAAGAAGGCCAGGATGCTTGACAAGGTTGCCGCTGGAAATATACTGGTCGACGGGCTGGGGGTAGGCGATGTCGGCAACGCTGTTCTCAGGGATCGTAGAATTCTTTCCGAGGATGGGATCGTTGTCGTGACGGCTGCTGTTGAAAATGATCGCCTCGTAGCTGGCCCCGAGATTGCTACCAGGGGTTTTGTTTACGTACGTGAATCAGAAAATCTTCTTGAAACAGCCCGCAATTCTGTCCTGGAGTATTTTCAGGTGATAGATGATCGTAAAAAACGAAAGGATTGGTTGGTCCTCAAGGGGGAAATCCGCGAAAGAATGAGCCGTTTGTTCCGGGAAAAGACCGGAAGGCGGCCGATGATCATCCCTGTTATCATGGAAGTTGATAGGGAATAAATATTTTACCCGGCCAGGATCAACAGCAAAAAGGCTTCATTCCCCCGGGACATACCGCCATCAAAATCCTATTTAAAAATGATTCATGTAGGTCAGAACTGCATTCTCGCACCACCCTGCAGGCATACGTTGAACCGTGGAACGCCCTATAGAAAAAGGTATTCAAGGCTTGATGTAGAAATATTATGATGATTGGCACAACGGCAAATTGCCCATGTGGATTTGCCGGCTATCAAATCCGGTATTTCTTGATCCAGGTGTAAAATATTTTATTTGCAGAATGCAGTAACCGGTTTCTTGAATGTCACCTGATGTTATTTATTTATGTTCAAACGATAATATTTCCAACATTTGCTGAAGGAGAGAATCAGTGACAGACATCATAACATTCATGCAGAAGGACAAGAACCTGAAGCCTTTTTTTGAAGCCCGTTCTGTAGCCATCATAGGTGCCTCCCCCCATTTTCACAAGCCCAACGGACGTCCCGTTCAATCACTCCTTTCCTCGGGTTACAAGGGAAAAATCTACCCGGTGAACCCCAATTATCGATCAATCGGAGATCTGGTATGCTATCCTTCCATAAAAGACATATCCAATCCGGTCGAGCTGGCCATAGTTGTCATACCGGCGGCCGGTGTTCTGCCCGCGTTGTATCAATGTGCAGAAAAGGGCGTCAAGGGAGCGGTAGTTATAACTTCAGGATTTTCGGAAACAGGAGAGGAAGGGCGGCTTCTGGAAGAAGAAATGTCCGAACTGGCTCGTCAATCTGGAATGCGCATCATGGGGCCGAACTGCATGGGGATGATCAACAATTTGAACGGGCTTTGGGCCAGTTTTGCACAATTGGTGATACAGAAAGAACAATTTTACGAACGCAGTTTCAGCTTGATTTCGCAAAGCGGTTTTTTTGGAGCGTTTATATACAGGATGGCGGGGCAGGATAAACTGGCTTTCAGCCATTTTGCCAGTGTCGGTAACCAGGCCGATCTTGATTTTACCGATTTTCTTGCATACATGGTTGCTGATCCGGATGTGGAAATCATAAGCGGCTACATCGAGGGGCTGGAAGATGGGGGCAGGTTTCTGGCTGTTGCACGGGAAGCTTTACTCAGGCGGAGGCCCCTCGTGGTTATGAAAGTTGGACGGACCGCAGCCGGTGCCAGAGCCGCCTCGTCTCATACAGGCTCACTGGTTGGCATGGACAGGATATATGATGCCGCATTCAAGCAAGCCGGCATCATACGTGCGGAATCGCTGGAAAAATTTCTGGCTGCGATCACTCTCTTTGCGGCAAAAAGAAGGCCCGGTGGCCCACGGGCGGCTATTATTTCCACCTCCGGGGGGGGAGGAGTGATTCTTTCCGACGAGTGTGAGGAACATGGTCTGGATGTTGTTGAATTATCAGCGGAAACAAGCCGTGAACTGGACAAAGTATTGCCATTCTTTGCTTCATCGGCCAATCCAGTTGATCTTACGGCTCAGATAATGACGGAGCCTGACCTTCTTTTGAAATGTTTCAAACTGGTAGAAGCTGACCCCAACGTGGACATGATCATTGTCAGTCTGTACGTGAGTTTTGAACTGGCAAGGACCGTAACCGATACCATGGTAGAACTCTATAAACAGGTGGAGAAGCCCGTTCTGGCCATCGGTTATCCCTTCGGGGATATTGCCGAGGTGGAGAAGATGCTGGACCGTATGCGATCGGTTGGCATACCGGTGATCAAGGCGGCAGACAATGGGATCTGGGCGATATCAAGGTTCCTGGAATGGACAAAAAAAACGAAAACAATCACGCAGCCGGACAATATCGCGCCGGGGGCGGAACGCGATGCGGCTCTTCAGGTATTTCGTTCCCTTCCCGGAAACAGAAAATATCTGACCGAGTTCCAGGCGAGTGCCGTTTTAAAGGCTTATGATATCGATATCCCCGATGCGGGCCTGGCTTCTTCTTCCACGGAAGCAGTGCAGATTGCAGAACGCATAGGTTTTCCAGTTGTCTTGAAGATTCAATCTCCCGACATATTGCATAAAACTGATGTCGGAGGACTGGTTCTAGATTTGAACAATCCGGAGGAGGTCGAGGATGCATACCATCGTATCCGTGCTGATGTCGCCCTGAAAGTCCCCGAGGCCAACCTGGAAGGTGTATTGGTGCAAAAAATGCTGCCTCCGGGCAGGGAAATGATCGTTGGCGTGAAACAGGATGATGTTTTTGGGCCGATAGTCATGTTCGGAGCGGGGGGGATTTTCGTGGAGGTTCTCGAGGATGTTTCCTTCAGGGTTGCTCCTCTTACCCGTGATGATGCTTCCGGCATGATCAGGGAAATTGATGGTTACCCGCTTCTGGCCGGCGTTCGTGGCGATTGCCGGGCAGATATTGCGGCTGTGGAGGAAATTCTTTTGAAAGTATCCCGCCTGGCCATGGAGTTGAAAGATGAGATAGAAGAGATGGATATAAACCCCTTGCTGGTTTTTGATGATGGGGAAGGGGTGGCCGTCGCCGATGCATTGATTGTCAGGAAAATCAACGGAGAAGAATAAAAAAATGTGAATCGTTTCGATTTCCCCGGGGTTTTCTCCATGGCTGTTCTGTGGCAGTTCCTTCCTGTCCGGCATGAAATCAACCTCGCATGTGTGCTTTCTTCAGGATGTATAATTGCAATCCTCCTTTCGTAAACTAGGGTTATTGACGAGGAGGATGTGAGCAAATTGTGCCCTTCACCCCGAAGGCCAAAAACATATTTTCAAAGGCCGAGAGGAAAATTCAAACAAAACAAAACGGATGGTCGGGCTCTCGACAATATAGAAAAGTTGGGTCAGACCGATATCGTAAGTTCCAACAGCAATATCCACACCATTTCCATCATCGGGCAGATAGAAGGCCACGTGGTTCTGCCTGCCCAGAACAAGACCACCAAATATGAACATGTTATCCCCCAGCTGGTGGCGATAGAACATAACCCCGATATCAAGGGATTGTTGATAATTTTGAATACGGTAGGCGGCGATGTTGAGGCCGGTCTGGCAATTGCCGAAATGATCAATACACTTTCCAAGCCGACAGTTTCCCTGGTCCTTGGCGGGGGGCACAGCATCGGTGTGCCGGTGGCCGTCTCTACCGATTATTCGTTTATCACGGAGACAGCCACGATGACAATCCACCCGATCAGGCTCACCGGTTTTTTGCTGGGAGTTCCGCAAACCTACGAATATCTGGACAAGATGCAGGACAGGGTCATCCGCTTCGTCTGCAGTCATTCCAGGATGTCTGAAAAAAAATATCGTGACTGCATGTTCAACACGGGGCAACTGGCCCGCGATATAGGTACCGTTCTGGTTGGGAAAGATGCAACACAGATAGGGTTGATAGACGAGGTAGGCGGCCTGGGGCAGGCGGTGGCTCATCTGGAAAGCCTGATCGAGGCGCGTGAAAAAAAAGGGGATGGTCATTGATGGTATTGTATACCGTGTATCCCCTGGAAACTGTCCTTGAAGGGTACGCTTCCGTTCCCTCTGAATATCTTGAACTTGACTATGGCACCGGCTGCATTGTGGTTGAACCATTGCCTCCCCATTCTGGCAAGATTGTCAGGATTATAAGTTCACGGCCGCAGGATTATCTCAATCCCCGGTTGCAACCAGGATCCTTGATTTCCTTCGACCCGCGTGGAAAGATTGGCAGAAGCCAGTAGGGCATACGTTTTCTCCGAAATTCATATTTTACAATAAAGAAACCGGGAGGGAAGGAGAAAATCGTGATATTGACCGCCTCCGGTGGGGTGGCTCTTTTTTTGTGGGGAATGGTCACCCTGAGCGATGCGCTGGAAGATTCCCTGGCCGAACGGGCAAAATATTTTATGAAAAAAATAACCGGTAGCATCGGTGGTGGCTTTCTGGTCGGGTTGGCTGTAACCGTTGTTTTACAGAGCAGCAGCTTGACCACGGTGCTGGTCATCAGCCTGGTAAACGCCAAAGTTCTTACCCTGAAGGAAGCTTCTGCCATCATTGTCGGGGCAAACGTGGGCACAACAGTTACCGCACATCTTGTTTCTTTCGATCTGCAGAAGATGGCACTGCCGCTTTTTACCGTGGGTTTTTTGATGTCCCTCTTGCCCGTGGCTGCAATACGGCAATGGGGAAGGATAACGATCAATTTTTCCATCCTGTTGCTTGGCTTCAATTTCATGGTGGAGGGATTGTCACCGTTAAGCGAACTGGATGCAGTCAGGGAATATTTGAAGAACTCCGGGGAATATATCTGGAGGGGAATCAGCGGCGGGTTTTTGATCACGGCCATCGTGCAGAGCAGCAGTGCAGTTATGGGCATGGCCCTGGCCATGGCCAGGGAAGGGAACATAGGTGTTTCCACCGCCATGGCTTTTTTTATAGGTGCCGATATAGGAACATGTGTTACAGCTTTGCTGGCGGCCGTTAGAACGGGAACGAACGCCCGGATGGCGGCTTTGTTCCATCTGTCGTTCAATCTGTTCAACATGTTGATCGTACTACCCTGGTTCAATCTTTTTGCAAGGATAGCATCTACTACATCACCATGCCTGGCACGCCAGCTGGCCAATGCCCATACCATGTACAATCTCTGGGGAGCATTTTTTGTACTTTTGATTTTACATCTTTTATTTTACCTCACGGGACAGGTAAAGGGAAATATGAGCAGACGACCATCCTGAACACAATATTTGCTGACCGTGAGAAGTATCGATTGGAGGAAAAACGCTATTTGAAAAGAAAAGGTATATAAAATACAATTACAAAGGAGAAAATATGAATACATTTGCAGCGATACTGTTGGGAATCATACAGGGACTGACCGAATTTTTGCCGGTTAGCAGCTCGGGACACCTGGTTATTTTCCAGAAATTCCTGGGTATAGAAAGTCCGGGTATGACCATGGAAATATTTCTTCATTTCGGCACGTTGTTATCCATATTCTGGGTTTTCCGCAAAGACTTCATTGCTCTTTTTTCTTTTTATCGTGATCGAACACAGAAGCGTTTTTTGATGTTGCTGATCATCGGGGTGATACCTACAGGATTGATAGGGCTGGTTTTTAAATCCTGGGTGGAGCAGGCCTTTCAGTCGACACTTGTCGTGGGGCTTTCTCTTCTGGTTACCGGTGGCATCCTTTTTTTGATCAGACGCATACCACCGGGGAAAAATGATGTCAGCCGTATGCGAATTGGCGATGCACTGTGGATCGGTACGCTGCAGGGTGTAGCGGTGATCCCCGGAATATCGCGCTCGGGGTCAACTATCGCCGGGGCTTTGTGGAGAGGGCTGGACCGTGAAACGGCCGTTCGCTATTCTTTCATACTTGCCGCGCCTGTTATCCTTGGTGCCACCATACTGGAAGCAAAGGATCTGATCGTGTGCGGCATTGAAAAAACTTTGCTATCCAACTATCTGGTGGGCGGTTTGTTTGCCTTTGGATTTGGTGTAATAGCCATAAAGCTGTTTATCAACCTTCTTCAAAATAGAAAGTTTCATTATTTTTCATATTATTGCTGGATAGTTGGAGGTATAACGGTATTGCTGAGCCTGTTATTATCATAATAAAGGAAACCCGGGGGATGTTGAAGAAATATTCTCAAGGGGGCAGGAAATGATATGCGTTCAAAAAAAGGGCTCAACATGGAAATAAAATCGCAGATCAGGGGTATTCTGATGATAGCCCTTGCTGTTTTCTGTTACACAGGCTTGCAGTTCACAGAACAGACGGGAACTTTGGGCCAATTCGTAAACAATGTTCTGCGCATCCTGGCCGGAGAAACAGCGATAGTGATTCCTTTTATTGTCGGGGTTGTGGCACTGCGTTCAATAATTCCCGAAAAAACGATAAATATGAAGACCAGATTGGTGGGGGTTCTACTCCTTTTACTTCTTTTCACAGTCACATACCATCTGGATTTCATGTTGAATCAGGTCGATATTCTGGATGTTGAAGAGGGGTTTTTAAAGGCCAGTTTTCGTCTTGGCTACCAGCATGAAGGGGGAGGCCTGGTCGGCGCACTTTTCACCGTCATCCTCTACTATTGTTTTGGAGAAGTGGCCAGTTACATCGTTATCGTTACCCTGGCCTTGATCGGTATTCTCCTGATCATGAATGTTTCGTTGACGCAGTTGTTTGCACAGATCAAAGCATTGGGAAAATTCCTGATAAAGGCGGCCAAATTTATCGGAAAGATTTTCAAGGATCTGTACAATGTGCTCGTTGTCGGTCCGGATATGGATGAGATTCCCGATAAAACAAAAAACGAAAAGACTGACAGGGAACTTCCGGTCCAGGAGGAAGAGGCAATTGTATTTCCCCATCGCGCCGCTGAAATGAGCGATATGGATATGCCCCCGAAGTCCGAGGTGGAGAAACCTTTGTACCGCGCGGAAGACATCGCTCAACAGAAAAGAGACACCGGGGAAATTGATGAATATATTCCCGCGGAAGATAAAATTATTTTGGATCCATCCGGTGAATACAATCTGCCTTCGTTGGACTTGCTGAGTAAATCTACCGGTGTGGTGGATCACAGCCAGGATCGCCATATCAAAGAAAGGGCACGACTGCTTGAAAATACGCTGCATAGCTTCGGGGTGGGAGCAAAAGTGATCAATTATGAATCCGGCCCCACGGTAACCCGTTTCGAGGTCCAGCCCGAGGTCGGGGTTAAGGTGAGTAAAATACTGAACCTATCAGACGATATCGCTCTGAATCTTGCTGCACCCGTCGTGCGCATCGAGGCTCCCATACCCGGAAAGGCGGCACTGGGTATCGAGGTGCCCAACAAAGTTATTTCGCTGGTTCACTTCAGGGAGGTCATGGAATCTTCGGCTTTTCAAAGTTCGTTATCTCCTTTGACCATTGCACTTGGTAAGGATATCACCGGCGTTCCTGTAATCACCAGCCTCGAGCGGATGCCGCACCTGCTGATTGCCGGGGCTACCGGTTCGGGTAAAAGCGTATGCCTGAACATCATTATTTGCAGCATACTGTTCAAAGCACGTCCCGATCAGGTTCGCTTTCTGATGATCGACCCCAAAATGGTTGAACTCAATATCTACAATGGTATTCCCCACTTGATCGCGCCGGTGGTAACCGACCCCAAAAAGGCATCCCTGGCCTTGAAAAATATGATCAAGGAGATGATCAAGAGATATGATCTGTTTGCCCAGGAAGGAGTAAGGGATATCTCGGCGTACAACGAGAGGGTGGCGCGGGGGCAAGTGGAGGCTGATGTGCTTCCATATATCGTCGTTATCATTGACGAACTGGCCGATTTAATGCTAATATCTCCGTCAGAGGTAGAAGATTCAATTGCCCGCCTCGCCCAGATGTCGCGAGCGGCCGGAATTCACCTGGTTATTGCGACCCAGCGGCCATCGGTAGATGTATTGACCGGAGTTATCAAGGCAAATATTACTTCGCGCATTGCATTTACGGTGTCGTCACAGGTTGACTCAAGAACCATTCTTGATATGGCGGGTGCAGAAAAATTGCTTGGCAGGGGGGATATGCTTTTTTATCCGGTAGGCATGGTCAAGCCGTTGAGGGTACAGAATGCTTTTATCAGTTCCAAGGATCTGAAGTCGCTCACCAGATTTATAAAAAAACAGGATCGGGACAACAAGTATGGTGAGGAAATGGTGTTCACTCCCATGCCGGAAGATGAAACATGGGATGATGTCGATGTTTTGTTTCCGGATGCCGTGGAACTGGTGGTCCGTACCGGACAGGCTTCCATATCATTGCTGCAACGTAGATTGCGTATAGGCTATACTCGTGCCGCGCGCCTGATCGATGACCTTGAAGTTAAAGGAGTGGTTGGCCCACATGAGGGCAGCAAACCACGCGAAGTGATCATCACCCCCGAACAGGCTTCGCGCTTGTATGAAGAATTCAAGCAAAAATTATCTTGAAAGCTCGTTCTTCCCTACACTTACATAATTTCAAACCAAAGGAGTGTGTTATCGGATGGAAGAACTGATAAAACTTTTGCGGGATTCCCGTAAAGAAAAAAAGATCACCCTTCAGGATATAGCCGCACAAACGAAAATAAAGGTTTCCCGACTGGAAGCATTCGAAAAAGGCGATTTCTCCGTATTTGCAGGAGAGGTTTATTTGAAAGGTGCTATCAGCTCCTATGCAAAGGCAGTGGGGCTGGATCCGGCCCGGGTATTGAAGATTTACCAGAAAGCCCAGGTGAAAGTTGAACAGCCTCCGGTTGATGTGGCCAGGAAAGTTGAAAAACCCAGGACCAAAAAAAGAAAAGGTAAAAACCGGATCCTGTCCGTAGGGTTGTATACTGCACTGGCCCTGTTGTTTTTTGTTGCTATCTGGGTCTCGATCGGGAAAAACATGGGTAGGGGGCCTTTTGCGAATGGGGACAATCGATATGACAACGCGGCTACCCAACAGGCGGATGATGATCGGAATTCTGCTGAAACCGGGATAGAAGAAAAGGAGAAGGTGGGGGAAAGCAAAAAGGCCGAAATAGCCCTGGAAAATTCCTCTGCATATGATACACACTGGACCTTTGAAGGTACGGATAGCCTGAATGTCAAGATCGATTTTGCCGGAAATTGCTGGATTGACCTGCATGTTGACGGTCAAAATATTCATCAGGAGAATTTTCACAACGGGGAAGAGCTTCTGCTGGAAGTTAAAGAGAGTATGAGACTGAGGTTGGGGAATCCCCCTGTTGTGAAAATGTTTGTCAACGGCATCGAACTGGAAGGCCTATCCGACAAAAACAGGCCTCACAACTATCATTTTAGCCGAAAAGATGTTTGACAGGGGGGTCTGGAAGAGCATACCCTTCCCGGGGGGTTGACATGTTGACACATTTGCGTCAATCTGTTTCATGACACCGGTTATTTCAATACCAGTTTACTCCAGGTTTTCGTATCCAATCCAACATCGTTCAATTTTAACCAGCCATCCAAAGAGCAACAATTTGGTTTGCCTCGACCTTTGATCTTTGTTATAATGGCTGACAGTTATGTTAACTAAAACTTTAAATTAACAATGGTGATCGAGATGAACAAGATCAAATGGCATGTTATGTTAATAGTATTTTTGATCTCGCTCGTTTTCTTTTTTGGCGGATCATTTTTGTTTGAAAGATTTTTCAGGGAAAATCCCCTGGAAGAGGAATTGTGCAAGATCGAAGGAGTGGAAAGGGTGGAGATCAATGGAGATAGAAAGAACACCCTTCATGTCGATATTTTTACAGGATATACCGGGGATCTGCCCGAGATGGTGGAGGGGATAGACCGTGTACTTTCCGCACGTGTCAAAAAAGAGTACGATTTTGAACTTCATGACCGCAGAAACGAGAAAGTAGAAGTATTTTTCAGGGAAGTAAAGCCGGCAATCTATGAAGGGGCAAGGGTTGGCAATTACCGTTCAATCCAGGAGACGGTGGATCGGGCTGCGGCCGGGCATGAAGTTGAAGATTACTTTTTTTCTGTTGATGACAAATATGTTTACTTGCAGGCAAGGGATGGGAAGGACTTTCTTTACGTTGTTGTTCCACATCTCGGGCCGATGAGGGAGGATAAATTGTCATGATCGAAATCGGTGGCGGTGTGGCCCTCGCATTGATTCTGGTCCTTCTATGGTACAATTTGAATGTCCTGCCCTATCTATTTCTGGGGGGACTCCTTTACATGTTGTATCGGTTGACCAGCGGGAAATTGCCCCAATTGAACCATCTGGGGTTCAAATCACGTCCGGTGTCCAAGATTCTTTTCGATCAGATAGGTGGGCAGGAGATGGCCAAGAAGGAGCTCCTGGAGGCATTGGAGTTTATCAAAAATCCAATGAAAATCAAAAAGATGGGTATCAGGCCGCTCAAGGGGATTTTGCTGATTGGACCACCGGGAACTGGCAAGACATTGCTGGCACGAGCAGCTGCCGGTTATACCGACTCGGTTTTTGTCAGTGCGGTCGGCAGCGAGTTTATAGAAATGTACGCGGGCGTTGGTGCTCAAAGAGTAAGGCAGTTGTTCAAACAGTGCCGCGATCAGGCCAGGGCACAGAAGAAAAATAATGCAGTGCTCTTTATCGATGAATTGGATATCCTGGGAACCAAACGCGGTTCGCATAGCAGTCACATGGAATACGATCAGACTCTGAATCAGTTGCTTACGGAAATGGATGGGCTTACCCTGAATGAAGACGTGAACATTCTGGTCGTGGGAGCGACGAACAGACCTGAAGCACTTGACCCGGCTTTGGTCAGGCCGGGGCGGATGGATCGGATTGTACAGGTCGAGTTGCCGGATCTGGAGGGAAGGAAAGAGATATTGGAACTCCATACCCGAAATAAACCGCTGGCCAGGGACGTGGATATTGATAAAATAGCCCGCGATGCTTTTGGTTTTTCGGGGGCCCAGCTCGAAAACCTGGCCAATGAGGCTGCAATCCTGGCCATGCGGGAAAACTGCAACCGGGTTGGACAGGCCCACATGATGGAAGCTATTGACAAGGTGATGATGGGGGAAAAGCAGGACAAGAAGGTCGATGAAACAGAAATATGGAGGATAGCGGTGCATGAATGCGGTCACGCCATGGTCAGCGAGATTACGAAGCCGGGTTCGGTTTCGGTGGTGACAATTACCCCGCGTGGCAGTGCACTGGGTTATATGCGGCAGCATCCGGACAGGGAATACAAACTTTTCACCAGGAGTTACATGGAAAGGGAGATCTGTGTTTTGCTTGGCGGGGCCGTCAGTGAGAAAATTGTCCTGGGACAGCAGAGCACAGGATCGTTCAATGATTTCAAACAGGCCGTGGAACTGGCACGCAAGATTATCGCTACGGGGCTTTCTTCACTCGGGGTTGTTTGTATGGATGACCTTTCCCGATCCATGATCCATCGCACCGTCAGAAAAATAATTGGCGTCGAGGAAGAGAAGGTTACAGCGATGTTGACTCCTTATCTGTCGTCCATACGGAAAATTGCTTCGGTACTGGTGGAAAAAGAAAGGATTACCGGCGAGTTTCTGCGAAAGATACTGGCGGAGGCGAAAAAGGAAAAGTTGCTTCTTCGATAGATGGTTTTTCTTGCATGGGGCGTATGTTTTTCAATCTCGACGACTGGGGGTTTCTGTGTGTTATGAGGACAGCTTCAAAAATTGTGAAATTGGCTCTGGAAAAAAAGATGACTCTGGCCGTGGCCGAATCCTGTACCGGGGGGCTTCTGGCAGACAGGTTAACCGATGTTCCGGGATCCTCCGATGTCTTTTTGGCCGGAATTGTTTCGTATTCCAACCGATCCAAGGTTGAAATATTGAAAGTTAGCATCGATTGCTTGCAAAATGGGGCTGTCAGCGAGGCTGTGGCCCGGGAGATGGCCAGCAAAGCCCGGAAGATCATCGGAAGCGACATCGGGGTAGGAGTGACCGGCATTGCCGGGCCTTCCGGAGGATCGCCGGGGAAACCGGTGGGGACGGTCCATTATGCTATAGATATTGACGGCAAGGTTCGTGTCCAGCTTCTAAATCTTGGGGGTTCGCGTCGAGAAATCAAGGAGAAGGCAGTAAAGGCAATCCTGGCAGATTTGCTGGTGTTGCTGAAAAAACCGGAGCAATGATCCATGTGCAATAATTTTTCAAATGAAAAAATATTTGAATGGGTTAAAATTGTTTTCTTTTCCGTGGCAGGAATGATTGTCGCTATCAGTTTCTTCAACGAAACACGTATTTTGGCCGGTCCTTTTGAAGTCCTCGTTTCCCTGATTCCTTTCCGTGCTGGCAACACGATTGTAGCTATACCCCCCCTTGGAGAGATCAAGGTCCACACCCATGATTATTTCTTTCAGTTGAATGTGATGCTCAAGAATGTGGATATCGATCTTCTGTCCTCCAGTGTTCAAGGTTTGAACAACATTGAATCGTGGATAGAGGAATTGTTCTGGGGAGCACGAAAAGGAGTTGCCCTGTTTGGTTTGCGCAGTCTCCTGGTTGCTTTTGTGGGTGGCGGTATCCTCAGTTACCTGGGGTGTACACGAAAGATTGCCTATCGTTTCTGGAAAGGCGGCGGCATTGCCGCTATATGTTTTTTATTGATCGTGGCCTTTACGGTGGTTGCACCGTTCAATATCGCTACTTTCAACAATCCGCGTTATTCAGGGACACTGAATGCCGCGCCATGGGCACTGAATATCTTCAATGTTGGGTTGAGTACGGTTCAAAATCTAAGCGAACAGCTTGAAACCATGGCCACCAATTTGATCTATCTGTTTGACCATCTAGAAAATTTTACACCCGTCGATACGGCCGGTAATCTGAAGATATTGCATGTTTCCGATATCCATAACAACCCGGCGGCCATTGATCTCATCAAGAAGGTTGTCAATGTGTTCAACATAGATATGGTTGTTGACACGGGTGACATTACTGACTACGGGACGCCTCTGGAAGCGGAACTGATTTCCGAAGTTGCCAATTTGCCCGTGCCCTATATCTTTGTTCCTGGCAATCACGACGCTCCCCCTGTAACTTCCGTTCTACGGGAAAATGGGGTCCTGGTGCTCGATAATGAGATTGTCGAAGTTGAGGGCGTTGTTATCGCTGGGATTTCGGATCCGGCATACAAAGTAAATGAAATAATGGTGCCCGATGAAGAAATCGAGGCCTATGCCCGTTCATTGAACAGTATTTTTGAAGAGCAGGATGCAAAGCCCCACCTTCTGGCTGTTCATCATCCCCTTCTGGGAGAGTTGCTGGCGGACAAAGCAGAGACAATTCTTTGCGGCCATACACACAAAATAAGTGTGAAAGAAACAGCGGAGTCCGTGTTTATCAATGCCGGTTCAACGGGGGCTTCGGGCATACGCGGGTTGAACGATATCGAAAATGTATCGTACAGCATGTTTATCCTGTATTATAATATTGACGACGGGGAAGATCCGCTACTTTCGGCCGGGGATCTGATCAATATACCCAAAATTTCCGGTGGTTTCAAGCTGGAACGTCATCTGTTCAGTGAAGAAAGATCCGGGCCCGGAACAAGAAATGGAGGATGAGAATGCGACTTTTCATTGCCGCCGATATAAATGATGAGCAGAGGGGGAAATTGGCCGAGGTCCAGAACATGATGAAAAACCGCGTGGATGACGTTCGGTGGGTGAGGGCGCCCGCATTACATATCACCCTCAAATTTCTGGGCAAAGTGGAGATCCCTGTAAAGAATATCATAACTCTTCTGGAACATTCCGTTCATCGATTCGGGGCGTTCAACATTTCCCTGGAGGGGTGGGGTGTTTTTCCCCATTTCAGGCGTCCGCGTGTTATCTGGGTGGGAATTGGCCGGGGCAATGATGAGCTACAGGCGTTGAACCGTATGATCAACCATTCCTTTGCAGGGAGTGGTCTTGATTTCGCAGAAGGTGGTTCCGGGGAAAAAAAATTTCTGCCCCACATTACTATCGGTCGTATTCGCAATCCCGCAAAAGATGCAACAGCTGCCTTGCAGGAAATGAATGATGGCAAGTTCCCCGTTATCGATGCTGCTGACAACGAACTCGATTATATAAACCTTTATCGCAGTATTCTTTCCCCGCAGGGAGCCGAGTACATATCCATGGCCAAAATATATTTAAAATAGAATTGGCAGGAAAAAACAGTTTATAACCAGAAATATAATGCTGATGATCCTTAAATACAAGGGAGGTTTATCATGGAAAAACAAAAAGCTCTGGACATGGCCATCTTGCAGATTGAGAAACAATTCGGCAAAGGGGCGATCATGAAACTGGGGCAGACAGTAAAAAATGGTATCGAAACAATCCCTTCAGGTTGCCTGTCGTTGGATATAGCTCTGGGAATTGGCGGGTTTCCCCGGGGAAGGGTGGTGGAGGTTTACGGCCCCGAATCGTCGGGAAAAACAACCGTGGCACTGCATGCCATTGCCGAGGCCCAGAAAGGCGGGGGCAATGCTGCTTTTGTCGATGCCGAGCATGCTCTTGACCCTTACTATGCCAAAAAATTGGGTGTAAATGTGGAGGAACTGCTTGTTTCTCAACCTGATACCGGTGAACAGGCTCTCGAGATCGTGGAGATGCTGGTGCGCAGCGCGGCAGTCGATGTTATCGTGGTCGATTCCGTGGCCGCCCTGGCTCCCCGTGCGGAAATTGAAGGCGATATGGGGGATTCCCATGTTGGCCTGCAGGCACGGCTTATGTCCCAGGCCATGCGCAAGCTATCGGCTATCATCAGCAAGTCGAATACCACGGCACTTTTTATCAATCAGATTCGTGAAAAGGTGGGCGTTATGTTTGGCAACCCTGAAACAACACCGGGTGGCAGGGCCCTGAAATTTTATTCCTCGGTCAGGCTGGAGGTCCGCCGCATAGAAACAATCAAGCAGGGAGACCAGATGGTGGGTAATAGAACGCGGGCCAGAGTGGTGAAAAATAAATTGGCTCCTCCTTTCAAAACAGCCGAATTTGACATCATCTACGGGTACGGGATTTCTCGTGAGGGTTCGCTCATCGACCTGGGAGTGGAACTCGATATAATCAAAAAAAGTGGTGCCTGGTATTCATGGGATGAGGAACGCCTGGGGCAGGGCAAGGAAAACGTGCGTGAGTATCTGAAAGACAACCCGGATGTTACCGCTGCCCTCGAGAAACAGATCAGGGAAGCTTACGGTTTGCCTACCAGGAAAGATGATGCTACCGGGCCGGACAACGACGGTTCCGGCTTGATTTGAAGATGGCCGGGGCCGGGAAAGGGTCATCGGGTAACAGTGACCGGGATTACAGGGCTGCATGGAATAAATCCTTGAGGTGGTTGTCATATCGGCAAAGAAGCAAGAAAGAGATGGAGGGTTATCTATCTGGCAAGGGTTTTGATGCCGAAACATGTGCAGGTGTAATTGAAAGACTGGAAGGTGTCGGCCTCCTGGATGACAGGGAATTTGCCAGGTCATGGGTGGAATTTTCCAGACGTAAACTGAAGGGTTCTTTAAAAATAAGATGGGAATTGAAAAATAAAGGTATCGATGAAAAAATCATCGCCGACTTGTTGAAAAATGAGCTGTCAAGCGAATATGAACGGGCCAGAAAATTGATGGACAGATACCTGCCAACGGATTATGAGCGAGATGATAGAAATCTTTTGAGAAAAACAATGTCCTTTTTGAAAAGACGGGGATATCCGGGCGAAGTGGTTTTTAAAATTTCAAGAAAATATTTCGATTGATGAAGCATTTTGGATATCTGTTTGACATAACCTTTTTCAAGGTATAGAATATTATTGTATCATGTCTTGTATATTGTAGTGAGAATACAACCTACTACAAAGAGAATCGATGTGCGCCGGGCACTAAAAATATATTTTAAATTGAATCTTGTCTGGTTAAGAAAAAATGTATTTTTTTCTCTTTTGAATAGTTGTGTTCTTGCACAACTTTTTTTGTTTGTCAGGCATCATTTTTCAGGAATCAAATTGCAGGAGGTGTTAAATTCATGCCTATTCATTTTATTTTGATCTTGTCCGTAATAGGCTCTTTAATGGCTATCGGTGTTGCCTTTGCTGTCGGGTATTTTTCCCGCAAAAGGGTTGCAGAAAACAAAATGATTTCGGCTGAAAACGAAGTGGAAAAAATAATCGAAAATGCAAAATCGGAAGCAAAGGCCATTATAAGGGAGAAGACCCTGGAAGCCAAAGAAGAGGCGCATCATCTAAGAAACGAAGTGGAAAAGGAAAGTCGAGAGAGGCGTTCCGAATTGAACCGTCTGGAACGTCGTCTGGTTCAGAAGGAGGAGGCTCTGGACAAGAAGAACAATGCCATAGAGAAGAAGGAAGAGGACTTGCAACGGAAAAAGGAACATGCACAGAAGATGCAAAAAAAGATTGATGATCTGTACAAGCAACAGCTGGCAGAGCTGGAGAGGCTTTCCATGTTGTCACAGAATGAAGCCAAGGAATTGCTGATGGAGAAAGTTGAAAAAGAGATCAAGCATGAAATGGCGATCATGATCAAGGATATAGAAGATCGTGCTCATCAGGAAGCAAAAAAGAAATCGAGAGAGATTGTAACCATCGCTATACAGAGATGTGCTGCGGAACATACTTCCGAGTCAACCGTATCGGTTGTGAATCTTCCCAACGATGATATGAAGGGCAGGATCATTGGAAGGGAAGGAAGGAACATCCGTGCGCTGGAGAATCTTACAGGTATAGACTTGATCATTGATGACACCCCGGGAGCGGTGATCATTTCCGGTTTTGACCCGATCCGCCGTGAAATTGCTCGCATTTCATTGGAAAAGTTGATCAACGACGGTCGTATCCATCCGGCAAGGATAGAAGAGATGGTGGAGAAGTCGCGTCAGGAGATCGAAAATACAATCAAGGAAGAGGGAGAGAGGGCCATATTGAAGACTGGAGTACATGGCTTGCATGCGGAACTGGTCCACCACCTGGGTAAACTCAGGTACCGTACCAGTTATGGGCAGAACGTTCTTCAACATTCGATTGAAGTGTCAAAATTGGCGGGTATAATGGCTGCGGAACTTGGGCTGGACATCAACCTGGCCAAAAGGGCTGGCCTGCTGCATGATATAGGGAAAGCCATGGATCAGGAATTGGAAAGAACGGGGCCGCATGTGGCTCTGGGTGTTGAGCTGGCCAAAAAATACAAGGAATCCCCGGAGGTGTTGAATGCCATCGAGGCGCATCACGATGACGTTGACTTCAAGACCATGGAGGCCGTTCTGGTTCAGGCGGCAGATGCAATATCAGCATCCAGGCCGGGAGCCAGACGGGAAAGCCTGGAAAACTATATCAAGAGACTGGAGAAGCTTGAGGGTATTGCCGATTCGTTCGAGGGTGTAGATAAATGCTTTGCCATCCAGGCCGGAAGGGAAATAAGGATTATCGTGAAACCGGAAAGAGTCAGTGATAACAATGCTGCCATGATTGCCCGCGATATGGTGAAAAAGATCGAAAATGAAATGGAATATCCCGGGCAGATCAAGGTAACGGTCGTCAGAGAAACCAGAGCCATTGAATATGCAAAATAAAATAAGTAATTTTCAAGCCATCGATATGGAAAGTGTTCACGTGAACACTTTCCATATTTCGCTTATCAGATCATGTGAGAAGCAACGGCAACCGATCGGGAAAGGAAGATCATTTTGCGTATACTGTTCATCGGTGATATCATGGGGCGTCCGGGGAGGGAATGCCTGAAGACGGCCATTCCCGGGCTTGACAGCAATTATCGTATGGATGTGATCATTGCCAATGGTGAAAATTCCGCGGGGGGTTGGGGGATAACCCAAAAAGTTGCTCGCGAAATATTTGATGCGGGAGTTGATGTCATCACCGGGGGCAACCACATATGGGACAACAAGGATGTGTTCAATTTTATCGATCAGGAAGAACGTCTACTGAGGCCGTTGAACTACCCTCCGGGCACCCCGGGGAGGGGGTCGGTAGTTTTTGAAAAGGCAGGAAGGAAGATAGGTGTTATCTGCCTGGCAGGCCAGGTGTTCATGCCCGAAATTGAGTGTCCCTTCAGAAAGTCGGTGGGCGAGATAGAAAGGTTGAAAAGAGAAACGCCGATCATCATTGTTGATTTTCATGCCGAGGCAACTTCCGAAAAAAATGCAATGGGATGGTTTTTGAATGACAAGGCAAGTGCTGTTATCGGCACACATACACATGTGCAGACAGCTGACGAAAGAATCATCGGTCAACAGATGGGCTATATAACAGATGTGGGGATGACCGGGCCGTTCAACTCCGTAATCGGCGTGAATATCGATCAGGCTATAGAAAAATTCACCACCAAATTGCCAGTCAGATTCAGGTTGGGCGATGCACAACCCGCGCAATTGAATGCTCTTTTTCTTGAGGTAGACAACGAGGGCATCTGCACATACCTGGAAAGGATCAATATGGTCATTTAAAAATTTACTTTTTTTGATAGAAGGAATTTTGGTCATGATGATAGAATAGTATAAATATTGAAAATATAATATTCTTCAACATTAGCGATTGAAAAACAGGTAGAAGGAGGATGTAGTAACAAATGGACGTACTTAAAGTATCTGCCAAATCCAATCCCAATTCTGTAGCCGGTGCTCTGGCCGGGGTGCTCAGGGAACGGGGAGGGGCGGAAGTTCAAGCCATAGGTGCCGGTGCTCTAAATCAGGCAGTGAAGGCTGTTGCTATTGCAAGAGGGTTTGTAGCTCCCAGTGGTGTCGACTTGATATGTATACCTGCTTTTACCGATGTCCAGATAGATGGTGAGGAAAAGACGGCTATCAAGTTGATTGTAGAGCCTCGATAAGGGAAATTATATTATTCAAAAAAACACCTGGCATTCTTGCCAGGTGTTTTTGTAATTGGTGATCCGTGTATAATTGATGGGGGAGCATGCAAGGAGGTAACCATGAACAATATCTCCGGAAAAGCTTCAAAGCTTCTAAAGGAAGTAGGAGTCATCGATTGTCATTGTGACACCATTTCCAATCTGTCACTTTCCACAAAGAGCAAATACAGATTTGCGGCAGAAAATATGCATGGGCATCTGGATTTGCCGAGGATGTGCAAAGGGGGGGTCAAAACCCAATTCTTTGCGGCTTGCACGGGAAAGAGAGGCAGGGGGGCAAAAGAAACGTTGCATATGATCTCATGCTATTACCGCAATATAATCTCTGGCAACGAACATAAAATCGGACACGTGAATGCTTTTTCCGACATCGCGGCATTGAACAGGAGGGGAAAGATCGCGGCCGTTCTTTCGATAGAAGGTGGGGAAGCTCTGGATGGGGATATCTCGATGTTGGATATCTATTACATGCTGGGCGTGCGTTCTCTTTCGTTAACATGGAATTATGACAATCTGCTGGCCGGAAGTCATGGTGACAGAGGGGAAGGCAAATTGACCATGTTGGGGCGCAAGGTGGTCAAACGTATGGAGGCCCTGGGAATGTTGGTCGATTTGGCGCACATATCGCCACGTGCTTTTTATGATGTTATGGATTTTGCAAGTAAACCTCCAATTGTGTCACATGCTAATGCCAGGTCCATTTGTGACAATTCCCGCAATTTGAGCGATGAACAGTTGAAAGTTCTGAGCAAAAAGGGAGGGGTTGTGGGCTTGACTTTTTACCCCCATTTTATTGCTGATAGTGTTGATGAATGCAGTATTGACAAGCTGATCGATCATTTCGTTCACATTGCTACAATAGCCGGGGTGGAGGTGCTTGCCCTTGGTTCTGATTTTGATGGGATTGATATTACCATGGATGAACTTCATGATTGCACCTGCTATGGATACCTGGTGTCCGGGCTGATAGGAAGAGGGTTTTCCCTTTCCGAGGTGGAACTGATTATATCGGGCAATGTCCTGAGAATACTTGAAGATAATATAAAATGAAAATACCGATCAAGAAGGAGCAGTTGAATTTTGCTTGCGAAGGAAACTCCTCTGGCTGATATGCACCTGCATAGTTCATTTTCCGACGGTCTGTATCCCCCTAACAGGTTGGTGGAGATCTGTGCAAGAAATAACAGACTCAAGGCTATTGCCTTGACTGACCATGAATCAACAGAAGGTGTGGAAGAAGCGCAAAAAGCCGGGCGTCGCCTGGGAATAGAAGTGATACCCGGTGTGGAGATCGGCACTGTTTTTCAAGGCCGGGAAATTCATCTGCTAGGATATTTTGCATCTTCCGATTCCCGGTTGGGGAAAGAGCTTTCCTCGTTGAGAGCCGGACGTTACGAGCGTATGGCCGGAATGCTGGCACTCCTTTCTGGAAAAGGGGTCAAGGTGCGCATGGAAGATGTCGAGGAAGAAGCCGGGGAGGCTGCTCCGGGCAGGCTTCATCTGGCCAGACTGCTTTATAAAAAAGGTTATGTAACGACAATATCGGAAGCATTTGAACGTTTCATCGGTCGAGGCAAGGTGGCATATATTCCCCGTTTGACACTGAAGACCGAGGATGCCATTTCACTTCTGAACAGTTGTGGAGCGGTTCCCGTACTGGCACACCCCGGGATAACCAATGAAAACAGTCAATCTCTTTTTCATTTCAAAAAATCGGGTCTGAAGGGCATTGAAGTTTATCACCCCGAACATACCCCCGGATTGACTCTTTTCTACAGAGAATGGGCTCGAAGGGAAGGGTTGTTGATCACGGGTGGGTCCGATTTCCATGGGGACGACAAGGAATCCTGTCCCTTTCCGGGCTGTGCAAGTGTGGAATACAGGTGTGTTGAAGAAATTAAAAAAATGTGGGACAGGGCCCCATGATTGCTAACCCATAGCGATAGCTCCCCGATCCTTGCCCGGAACGGCAATATAAAATTATTGTTATCTCGATGGTGTAAAATAATAATGATTCAGGTATAATGGTAAAGAAATACCAGCCAGTATTGATGCGGATGTTTTGTTGTTCCTTGCAATGCCGGGAGAAATGTTGTTTTGGCGGCATGTTGGATGACCAAAGGAGTAATAGATGGAGTTCTTGTATTTTGGATTGCAGACCATGGCCATAGGCTTTACCCTTGTCTTGACGGTATTATTTGTATTGAATCTCTTGATAGTTTTGTTTAGCCGTTTGGTTGCTTTCAGATCCAATACATCGAGGAGCTCCACGATCATGCCTGTTGTAGATGAAAGCGATTCCGGTGTGGAGTCGGTCAGGGCCCGTCAAAAAATCGTTGCTGCCATAAGCGCGGCCATTGACAGTTATTTGAACTCTGAAGACGGCATGGCTGATTACAGGATCACGAGAGTCGAACCGCATCATGGCAATTTTAGCAGTCAATGGGCTTTGCAAGGGCGGGAAGATCTGCTAAAAATGAATCTGATTTTAACAAACATCAGGAGGGAAAAATTTGGTCAGAAGATCATTTAGAGTATCTGTAGATGGGGAAATATTCAGTGTCGAGGTGGAAGAAGTAAAAGAAGAGGATTCTACTTCCCGGGATGTTGAGAGTAAAAAACATGGAGATCCCGAACAAACAAAGCCGGTATCCATGAAAACCGAAAAGGTGCCACGGGATTTTTCCAATGGCGGAAAGCCGGTGAAAGCTCCCATGCCGGGTACAATAGTTGATGTAAAGGTAACCGAAGGTGACGAGGTGAAGGAGAATGATGTTCTTGTTATCCTGGAAGCAATGAAGATGGAAAACGAAATAACATCACCTGTATCGGGCACGGTGATTAAGATATTGGTTCATAAAGCTGACACTGTTGACAGTGGCGAAGTTCTGATGATTATCGGATAGATAATGGTATAACTGCAGAAAAAAAGGAGGCCCCGTTCCTTGCTGGATATGCTTTCGGAGTTTACACGGACGATGGGATTTTTCGGTTTGACCATTCCCAGGGCTATCATGATAATCATATCGTGTATCCTGCTTTATCTGGGGATTGCCAGGAAATACGAACCATTGTTGCTTGTGCCGATCGGTTTTGGTGCGTTACTGGTCAATCTGCCCTTGAATACACTCCTGGACATGCCCATGGCGGAAAACAATTTTTTGGGAGGGCTACTTTACTATCTTTCGCTTGGTGTTGAACTGGGCATCTATCCCCCTCTCATCTTTCTCGGCGTGGGAGCGCTTACTGATTTCGGGCCATTGATCGCCAATCCGATAACGCTCATGCTGGGGGCGGCTGCTCAACTGGGAATATTCGTTACACTTCTGGGCGCGCTTTTTCTGGGTTTTACCCCGCAGGAGGCATCGGCAATTGGCATAATTGGCGGAGCCGATGGGCCAACAGCCATCTATCTTACGAATCGCCTTGCACCGGAGTTGCTTGGTTCCATTGCCATTGCAGCATATTCATATATGGCTCTGGTGCCTATCATTCAGCCGCCGATCATGAAATTGTTGACGACACAGAAGGAAAGAGTCATCGTCATGGAACAACCGAGAGTAGTTTCGAAGAAGGAAAAGATTTTGTTTTCAATCGTGGTGACAATTCTCGTCGGGTTGCTCTTGCCCGAGGCAATTCCCCTGGTCGGGATGTTGATGCTAGGCAATCTTTTCCGGGAAAGCGGGGTAACGGACCGATTGAGCAAAACAGCCCAGAACGATCTGAACAACATCGTGGTAATTTTTCTGGGGCTTTCCGTCGGGGCCAAGGCCACCTCCGAATTATTTCTCACCGTCGACACGGTCAAGATCATTCTTCTGGGATTGGCTGCTTTTGCTATCGGCACGGCTGGGGGTGTTCTGATGGGCAAGATCCTGTGCAAAATCACGGGGGGCAGGATCAATCCCTTGATCGGATCCGCAGGGGTTTCAGCTGTACCCATGGCGGCAAGAGTGTCGCAGAAAGTGGGCAAGGAAGCAAACCCCAACAATTATCTGTTGATGCACGCCATGGGGCCCAATGTGGCGGGAGTGATAGGTTCAGCCATAGTGGCCGGATTTCTTCTGTCTCTCTTCAAATAATTTCCTTTTTGTGCCGCTGCAAAAATAGTCCAGTCAAAAGTATTGACCGCTGCGGGCGTTATCTGTTTCTGTCTGCTTCTTCCAGGGGGAAGGGATTTACGCTATTTATTCATGATGAGGACAGGGGGGTGAAACGCGGGTAAATTTGAACCCCACGGATGGAGTGCGAGTTATGGTAAACATCATGTTTGACCTTGTGCATTTTCCACCCCATGGGGTTCTGCCTTTATTATTCACAATTTCTTGTTTTATATTCATTCATATTAAAAAAACGAACTCATATTTTTAAGTATAAAATAAAGGAATGAAAGTGATCTGATGACAGGGGATACCACAGTCATGGTTCCGGAACCATCAAAAAAGGAAGGGGTTCCCGTTTCCCGGAAAACCACAGTATCCGTCCTTTCAATCATCGTGGTGTTCTTGTTATTGCTGATCATCGTTCTGGATTGTATCTACTACAGGAATCGATTTTACCCGGGAATATTTATCGAGGATATCTACGTCGGGAACAGGCACAGCAACGAGGTGGCGCCTTTGCTTGAAAACAGTTTCGATGGCTTGAAGGCAAAGGAAATTATTTTTTTGCACGATCAGATCGAACCGTTCTCCGTGTCCTGTTCAGATGCAGGAATATCTTTCTCCGTGGAAGATACATTGCAAGAGGGGATGGCGACAGGGCGTTTCCGCTTGTTTGGAAAATTGTTGGTTGGCAACCCCATATCAAGGATTTCTTTGCTGGTCCATAATCATCGGAGCCGAAAAAAAGTGACGCTTGAAGAAGAAATATTCTCGGAAATGATGAAGGGGCTGGCTAACCGGTACATGATATTGCCTCGTGATGCCTCCTTTGAGATACAGAATGACCATATAAACATATGCCCTGAAGAAAAGGGACGTTATTTGAAGGTCGCGGCCACACGGAACAAAATAATCCGTGCCGTTGAAAGGCATGGCAAAAACAAATCTTCTGCAAACAGCATCGAGATAAGGCCGTTGACAGGGGCCTGGCCGGCGGCAATAACAACATATGACCTGGAAAGGATGGGGATCAAAGAAAAAATCAGCAGTTTTTCCACGCCGATAGGCCCGGGAAATGCGAACCGCACGCACAACATTGTACTGGCATGTTCCATGCTTGATGGATACATACTGGCTCCCGGGGAAATATTTTCTTTCAACAATGTCATCGGTGCTGCTTCGTGCAAGGATGGTTTCAGGGAAGCACCCATCATCAGCAATGGCAAGCTGGTTCCGGGGGTGGGAGGGGGGCTCTGCCAGGTTTCTTCAACATTGTACAACAGTGCCTTGCTGGCGAACTTGAAGATCGTTGAAAGACATGGCCATTCACTCCCTGTGGGGTATGTGGAAATTGGCAGGGATGCCACCATAGCCTATGATTACCTGGATTTGAAATTTGAAAATACGCTGGGTAGTTACATCATGATCGGCACGGAGGTAAAAAATGGCCGCCTGATTGCCCGGCTATACGGCCAGGAAAATGAAACGAAGATCAGGATCACCTCCACGGACAAAATCCGCATTGCTCCACCGATAGTTTTGGAGAATGACCGGGGCATGAAGCCAGGTGAAATCGAGATGATACAGAAAGGTTCCCCGGGCTACAGGATCACCACCTGGCGGCTCTTGCTGGAAGAAGAAGCCGAGATTGGCCGGGAAAAATTGTCCGATGATTATTATAAACCCGAACCATTCATTTATCGTGCCGCTCCGTGATGAATAGTGATATACTTGAAAAAAAGTCCAGGGGGGAATAAATTGGACAGGCCATACGATGTGGTAGCCATCGGTGATTCGATTACCCAGGGTTTCCCCTTTTCTGAGGAATGCTCATGGGTCAATATCATCTCGAAAAAATATGCTCTCAAGATCGGGAACCGTGGTATATGTGGTGACCTCACCGCTGATATGTGCAATCGTTTTATTCGGGATGTGGTCAGGGAGAGGCCCCGGGTGGTGATCATTCTTGGGGGTTACAACGATGCCTTCTGCGGGGTGCCACTGGAAAAGGTGGCCTTGAACTTTCGCAAGATGCATGATGAAGCGCGGAAACATGGTATTGGAACTGTCATGGGGCTGCCTACCCCGGTAGCTTTTTACAACATTGAATCAACATTGGCGGAATACAGAAATTGGATCAGGGATTATGCCCGGGCGGAAGGAATCGGGCTGATCGATTTTTACAATCCATTTCTGGACTCATCCAACGGTGGTCCATTGCCCGGCCTGACCGTCGATGGAGCGCATCCCGGCATCGAGGGTTACAGGGTGATGGCCGGGGCAGTCGATAAGGAGATTTTTGCTCCCTTTACATCGAAAAAAGGCGGGTAGATGAAAGATTTTATCAACATGCATGCCTCTGGCGTTGACACCTTCTGTTGATCATTATCTTCTGAAAGGGAATACTAAAGACATCAAGATCGAGGAAGGTGACGGTTATGCCTCAAATCAGACCCAGGATAGAAAAATGTATAGAGGGGCTCAAAGAATCATCGGCAGAACTGAGAATTGCAGCAGAAGAAACGGAAAACGAACAGGCCCGAAATGCTTTCAATCAAACTGCCAGGATGGCAGACGAATGTGTACAAAAATGCCAGATAGCACTCAACCAGCTAAAATAACATTGTCAACAAACGAAAATTTTGATAACAGGGCAGCTGCAGACGCTGCCCTGTTATTTGGAATCATGACATGGAACAATCAGGGCAAGAATGATATACTCAATAAGAATTTCATTATTGTTTGGGAGTGTGACAGGAATGCCAACAGTGAGAGTCAGATTTGCGCCGAGCCCTACAGGGGAATTGCATATCGGGGGAGCCAGAACGGCCCTTTTCAACTGGTTGTATGCTCGCAAGAAAAATGGCGTTTTCATTCTGAGAATTGACGATACCGATGCGGAACGTTCCCGGGAAGAATACTGGACGGGAATCATCGAGGCCATGAATTGGCTCGGGCTGGACTGGGACGAGGGCCCCGACAGGGGCGGGGATTATGGGCCCTATGTCCAATCGGAGAGGTATACGTCCTACATGAAAGAGATCAACCGCCTTCTTGAAACCGGTAAAGCATATCATTGTTATTGCTCAAAAGAGAAACTGGAACGGGGCCGGGAAGAAGCGCGCCGCCAGGGAAAACCTTATGTATATCCCGGTACCTGTCGGAAATTGGACAGGGCTCCGGAGGGGGATAGAGGGGTAAAGCCTGTAGTCAGGCTGCGTACACCGGACACCGGGCAGACGGTGGTTCATGATCGGATCAGGGGGGAGGTCAGTTTCGATAACAGCATCCTTGATGATTTTATCATTTTAAAATCGGATGGGGTCCCCACCTATAACTTTGCGAGCGTCGTGGACGATTGGGAGATGAAGATAAGCCATGTCATACGGGCTGAAGAACACCTGTCAAATACTCCCCGCCAGCAACTTGTGGCCGAAGCATTGGGTTACAGCTTGCCTGTATATGCACATGTACCGATGATTCTGGCCCCCGATCGTAGCAAACTGAGCAAAAGGCATGGGGCTACTTCAGTTCAGGAATTCAAGAATAAAGGGTTCTTGCCGGAAGCGTTGATAAACTATCTGGCATTGCTGGGCTGGTCTCCACCCGGGGAGGAAGAGATATTGCCGCTGGGCAGGATCATTGACTATTTTACCCTCGATCGGGTTGTGAAAACTGCGGCCATATACGACATCAAAAAAATAATATGGATCAACGGCCATTATATAAGGGAAAGTCCTACACAAAAGATGGCCGCCCTGTCCATCCCCTTTTTACAGCAAGCCGGTCTTCTGCCTGCTTCCGTTTCCAGCAGCGATATGAGCAGGGTGAACGATATATTTGCTGCTCTAAGCGACCGGGTCAAAACGATCGAGGAATTTGTGGATGCATCCACATATTTTTTTAAAAAAGATTTTGACTATGATGAAGAAGCGGCCAGGAAGGTACTGGGTAAAGAGGATGCCAGGGACAATTTGAGGTTATTCATTGATGGGTTGAAAGCAATGGATGATTTTTCACGTGACAGCATTCAGAAAATGATGGATGAACTGTTCGCAAAACATGAAATATCCCCGGGACGCTTGAACAGGCCGGTGAGGATTGCCATCAGTGGGCGCCCGATAGGGCCCGAACTGATCGACATTATACTTATCCTGGGGCGGGATGAAACCATCAGACGTTGCGAAAAAGCTGTGACATCCAATTGGTCATAGCAACCGTGGTCAGGGGGCCTGAAATTTTTGCGGTTTGAATGCGGGCTCGAACCCTTCCAATCTCTGTACGATATCGTTCCAGACCGGCAACAGACGATCATATTTGTGGCCGGGCATTTTGTAGGTTTCCGGGGTGGAATCGATCAGCAGGTGAAGTGGAATGATACGGTGCCGCCAATCGCGGTTAACCCTGGTAATGATATAATCAACATCCTTGATACGTGTATCGCCGGAGACCATTTCTTTTTCCAGTTTGATCTGCATCAGCAGTCCGTATTTTACCTCTTCGGTAGGTATTACACCCGGCCAGTGAAACTGATTGGAAATAAAGTTACCCATCGAGTAAACCAAAAATGTGCGATGAGAGCCCCCATCATCCCTCTCCGTGGTGATATATTCCATGGGCTGGATGACATGAGGATGGCATCCCAGAATCAGATCTGCTCCTGTTTCAGCCAATATTTGTGCCATTCGTTCCTGCCATGAATTGGGCGTAAATTTGTATTCATAACCCCAATGCATGTATACAGCCACGATATCTGCACCTTCCTTGCGCGCTGCAGCAATATCCGTTTCAAAAATGTTTCGCGTTTTCTCGAGTTGTGGATCGGCATCAAGATCGATGAAGTTGATAATATATTCCTGGCCGGCAGGGATGATCATGCCGTTGATGATATCCGTGTAAGCCAGGAAAGCAATCTTGATTCCATTCACATCCACAACAAGTGGGGTGTTTCTTTCCTCCGGACTTCTGAAAGTACCGAAGGTTTCGAGTCCGGCTTCCTGGAGAACATCGATCGTTCGTAGCAGGCCGGAGGCCCCCCTGTCAAGCGAATGGTTGTTGGCTGTGGCCATCAGGTCAAAGCCGACATCTTTCAAGTTACGCGCCAATGCATCGGGACTGTTGAACCGGGCCGGATCACCGCTGAAACCCCTTTCCTCACCGGCAAGCGTAGTTTCAAAGTTGCCCACGGCCAGATCGGCTTTCTTGATATACTCCTTGATAAATTCAAAACTGGGTGAGAAGTCATATTCCCCTGTTTGCCGATCCTTTGCCCCCTCGAGTTGTGAAGGATGCACCATTATATCCCCGCATGCAACCAGAAGAACTTCGCGATATTCCTCGGTTGGGGCTGGTTCATCGGCGATGGGGCTGTCCACGGTGGCTGGATTCTTGCCGGAATTGTAGAGGAAATAAAAGCCCAGGGCCAGGGAAAGAATTACAATTGCAGTGAGGGGTAAAATGTATTTTTTCTTTAATTTTTTACGGGTCTTTTTTTTGCTATAATTGTTGTATCCGTGCATGATTGCTCCTTGAATGTTCTACGGAATTATAACATAGTTTGCTGGCCGGAAAAACCCTTTTAAAAAAATATAACAATTTTGTAACAAAGCGTATTGAAGCTCGACAATTGAAAGACCGGGGCAAAAAAGAGGCGGAGCGAGGTGAATGAAACGCAACAGATATTTTGCAAATAACCGGGGGAGATCGATGTAACTGGAGGGGGCTGTTTTTTGCATACACGTTTTGCAAATAATAATGGTAAAACAGGGAGGAAGGTCCTTGAAATGAAAACATATACCGAATATTTCACGATCAACACTGACAAACGTAGAGAATATCTTGGAATTACGGATAGGGTGGAGGAAGCGGTACGGAAAAGTGGAGTTGAAGAAGGGATGGCCCTGGTTTCGGCCATGCATATAACTGCCGGGGTATATATCAATGATGATGAACCTGGGTTCAGGGCAGATATGGACAGGATGCTGGAAGGAATCGCCCCTTTTGGCAGAAGCTACGAACATCACCGGACCGGTGAAGACAATGGTGATGCACACTTGAAAAACATTCTGATGGGGCATCAGGTGATCGTTCCAGTTACCGCGGGAAGGCTAGATCTGGGCCCCTGGCAGCAGATATTTTACGCCGAATTTGATGGACGGCGGCCCAAGCGCCTGGTAGTCAAAATCATGGGGAGCTGACATCCAGGCAAGACAAATAACGTGAATAAATGAAGAAGTTTGCCCATATCATTTATTGATATTTGCTTTTGGCAAGGAGGGGCAGATGTGGATCAATTCAGCGTTTACGGACTGGCATTAGTCCCTGTTGTTGTGGGTCTTACCGAATTGTTGAAAAGGGCAGGTGTTCCCAAGAGTATAATCCCTGTGGTGTCAATAGCCCTGGGTCTTCTTTTTTCCTTTTTCTATCTGGCTCCCGGCGATCCGAAAAAAGCCATACTGATCGGCCTGGTCCTCGGACTATCATCCATGGGATTGTACTCGGGAGCGAAGAATACATACTACAAGATCAAGAACAGGGAATTGTAAAGGAAAGGGACAATCGGGTTGATTGTTTGCAAACAGGCCGCACGGGCCTGTTTTTTATTGTTCGTATGCTTATTAATTTGTTGAGAAGTGGCGTATTTAGAAGGATAATAATCAGCAGATGACGAATTAGAGAAATTACCTGCTCTTGCGAGGAGACACTATGGGTGAAGATATATTGTATTTTTATCATATCGGTATCTTTTTTCTTTTTGGCTCTTGCTGTTGTATTGCATGCTGACAGGTTGTACCCGGTGACGTTGGTCTGGGGCCTGGTCAATGCTCTTCTATTTCCGTTGTATTTAAGCTATTTTCAGCCCTTGACCTCGTTTCTGTTGTATATGATCGTTTTTTTGGCCGGGGGAAGGGTAATCTATACTGTTTCCCGGAGGCGCCGGCAAGAAGTGAATACATCGCGTGTCAGCCGGGAAAACAAGCAGGCTCCGGAAGGAACGGAGCAAGAAAAGGGGGGAGATGTATCAAAAGAAATAACCGATACGTCCCCGGTGGAGAGCGCCATGGCCGGGGATGGAAGGGCATGCCCATCCGGCCGCATCATGGAAACTCCCGGGAAAACCATTGTCACATGCACGAGCAGTGAACCAGAAATACCGGCCGATATTGAAGAACGAGCCGGCAAGGAGGGGGTTCCCTGTCTGCCCATCCCGAGGCCATTGCCTTGTTTGCCTTTGATCACGATGGAAGATCGCAGGAAAGAGCTGGCAGTCCTGCTGGAAAGGGGCATCACGGTCGATGAACTGGTAAATATCTATCTCCGGTGTCGCATGGAGAACAATCTGCTTGTTTCGGTGGAATACCTGCAGGCCGCTTTTTCCAGAACCGATGATTCTGGCATAAAATTACTTCTCTGTGCCGATCTGGTCATCATTTACAGGGAACTGGGCAGGTATTCGGAAGCCGCTACATTTGTTTCGTCATTTCTGAATGAAGAAGGCCAACTGCTGGAAACATCGACCCGGGAACATTTTGAGATGCTGCTGGTTTACCTGCAGGAATTGGACAAACTACTACAGAAGGATGGTCTTACGGGTACTTCTTATTCCGATTTGCCGGAAATGACAAAGTTGAAGGCCGGAAAAATATGGAAAAATAATACAATCTATCTTTAAGAAGGAGGAACAAAGCTCATGAAGCGAAGCCAGGAATTGTTGGGGATACCGATTTTCAGCATTAGCGAGGGTGTCCAGATCGGAACTGTCAAAGGTTTGCTGATAAATCCCTGCGAAAAAAATGTCGAGTTTTTGTTAATTGACGAACCGGGAGCATCAGAAGAGCTCAGGGGAATTTCTTTCCTGTCCGCGAATGCAATTGGCGATTTTGCCATCACGGTGGAAAAAGATTGCGGTGTAATTGATCTTCTGAAGGTAAAAGTATTGAAGAATCTGGTCGATGTCGGATTGGATATTTTCGGGAAAAAGGTCGTTAGCAACAAAGGGGCTTATATCGGAGATGTTTCCGAATACTCCATCAATACGGAGGACGGGAACATTGCCGAGTTCTTTTACCGTACAGAGGGAAACAATGAAACAGAATATGCCCTTTCTGCAGAACAGGTTATAACCATCGGCAAGGAGGCCCTGATAATCGATGATTCCATTGCTGCAGGAACAACCACTTCCGACCCGGTAAAACAGGAGGAGCAAGAACCGGCATCAACGCCTCAGGAAGAGTTGCGAAATTTTAAAGAGGGAGATGAAGGAACACCTGAATTGACGGAGGAGGTAGACATTGTTACCACGGGAGAAACAACAGCGGTTGAAACAGAAATTCCGGTGGTAGAGGTCCCGTTGGACGCTTCCGCAAAAGAGGAGGTTCAGGATCCCGTTGCTATCGAAAATGATGATATAGGCGAAGAAATTGAAATAGAAAAGTCCGCAGAGCCGGAGGCAGGTTCAAAACAAGAAACCTCCGAAGGCCAGGAGAAAACACTTTCGAAACTGGTTCAGCAACAGAGACAGTATATACTTGGGAAAACACTGATCAGGGATATAAAAGATGAAAATGGGGAGATACTGGCCAGGGAAAACGAGAAGGTAACCGATGAAATATTTTACCGTCTGTACAGTGCCGGGCCACAAAAAATAGTTGAAGCGATGACCTATGTGAAGGACTAATGCAGGGTATGCCGTAGAACAATTCCGCTTCAGGGTAATGTAACCGGATGAATAGAAAACGTTTGTTTTTTTTGCTGATGGTATTTTTCCAGGCTCTTGTCCTGGTCCTCGGGGGAGTGTGTTTTTCCTTCTTCGGGTATAACAAAGATACTTTTGGCCGCGAAATAACGATTTCCGGCATATCGGTGGCCGGGTTGTCGGAAAGTTCTGCAAGGGAAAACCTGAAGAAAGAACTTTCCTTGCCATCCAGGATAGTTTTCGTCTGGAAGGAAGAGGAGTATGCCATTCCTGTTGATGCCGGAAATATCTCTCATGATATTGATCTGTCCATTGATAGGGCCCTTCAGGCAAAAAATATATTTCATGAAATCGCATGGTTTCCGCCAATGATTGACTTTGCCGTACCCCTCGCAATAACGAAAGATTTCCTCCGTGAGGAAATCACGAAGATCAAGGGTGAATTTGATCGTCCCCCTGAAAATGCGCGGTTATTTATCAAGGAAGGGGTTCCCTACCTGGAAGAAGGGGTTCCGGGCCGCTGCCTGGATATTGTTGCTACCGAGCAGGAGGCCGTAAAACGGCTGCAAAGGGGGCAGACTTCAAACATACCCGTCAGGGCCGAAATACTTGAACCGGATATCAAGAGCAAGAACCTGCCCGATACCAACAATATTCTTTCCGAATACAAAACTTCGCTGGATGGGGTTCACGCCAACGCTGTCAACAACATCGGCATTGCGCTTGGTTTTTTGGATGGAACCATTATCGGGCCGGGAGAAACCTTTTCCTTCAATCTTGCAGTGGGTCCTGTTACGTCCGATCGGGGTTACAGGGAAACGGAGGTCCTTGAAAACCATGCGGAAACGATCGTGGGGATCGATGGCGGCTTGAATCAGCTTGCAACTACCACATATCAGGCAGCATTGCTTGCTGGACTGGAAATAATTGAGAGGCATCCGCATGGGGGAGAGGTTCCTTATGTCAGGCTGGGGCTCGGTGCCACGGTAAATTATCGTTCCAGGGATCTTGCGATCAAAAATACATATAAAGATCCGATTCTTCTGGTTGGCTCGGTAAATGACGGAGTCTTGAGAGTCAAATATTACGGTGCACCTGGACCCGATAGCGCATACACGGTTAAAATCGAGGCAAATATCGCGGAGACGATCCCCCCGATCAAGTTTGAGCAGGAAGCTCCAGGTTTGCCCAGGGGGCAGACAGAGATCGTCCAGGAGGCACGCGATGGATACCGCGTGGAAGTATTCAGGGTTGTGTATGATGGGAATAAAGAAATCAGGAGAGAATTGATCTACGAGGATTTATATCAGCCGGTAAATGAAATCATCCGTATCGGTACAAGAAGTGCACAATAAATCCATCTTGCAGGGCTGATTGAAGGATCAAGGCGGCCCTGTATTTTAAATGGTAATTAGTTAACATAAGATATATTATCGGAAGATAACAAAGAGTCAGAATCTGGCAGGTCGGTTATTGGCCCGCGATCACTGGCTTCTTCTCTCTTTTGTTCTCTTTTGTGGTTCATAGTATTTTTCCAAAATTATTTATTGACGATCATTTGACGATCATCAATCTTGAGATTTCGATTCGGTATATTCCATACAAATAATTTTTTTTAGCTTGAACACAACAAACTGGATTTTTCCACCGAATGCCTTGAAGAACATCGACAATGTTAAACGTGGAATGAAATGCCTGTCCCCCACCTTCCAAGTTTTTATAAAACACTCATTTTTGCAAAATTCATTGAAGTTGGACTTGTAGAGATCACACATGGCGGAATACCGGAACATGGTAATGACATTGTACGGATAATACAGACCCTGTCAAAGGTTATTGACAGGGCATTTCAAATACAATAAGATAATCATGACAATATAGATAAAATCGAAGAACGGAAACAGTACGGGAAGTAAATCCTTACAGAGAGCCGTGATCGCTGGTGGAAGACGGCAGGAAGCCCTTCTCCGAACTCCTCCGGGAGGTGCCCGGGTGAACGTAAAGAAACAAATAGCCCGGAGCCGCAACCCTGCGTTACGGGATCGAGTGGACTGGATATAAAGGCCTCCAGTCAAATAGAGTGGTACCGCGAAACTTTCGTCTCTTGACGGAAGTTTTTTTAAGAAAATGCATGGGAGGGATGGCCAGATGGGTAACCGGGAAAAAATATTTATATTTGACAGCACGTTGAGGGATGGAGAGCAGACTCCGGGTGCAAAATTGAATCTTGACGAGAAGATCAGGATAGCTCACCAGTTGGCCAGATTGAATGTTGATGTTATAGAAGCTGGTTTCCCGATTTCTTCACCGGGTGAACTGAAAGCTGTTGAAAGGATATCCAGGGATGTAAAAGGCCCTGTTATATGCTCCCTGGCCCGTTGCATCAAAAAAGATGTCGATGCTGCCTGGGAATCGGTTAGGGATGCCGAAAGGCCCCGTATTCATGTTTTTCTGGCGGCCTCCGAAATACACATGCGTCAGAAATTGAAGAAGGATCCGGAATTGCTTCTTGAACAGGCCAGGGAGGCAGTAAAATATGCTCGCAGTTTTACATCTGATGTGGAGTACTCCCCCGAAGACGCCACGCGGGCGGATGAAGAGTATCTTTTTCGGGTCATCGAGGAGGTCATCAAAGCCGGTGCCACTGTGATCAACGTGCCGGACACGGTCGGTTATGCGCTGCCCGAGGAATTCGGGGAATTGATACGCCGGATCAGGGAAAATGTGCCGGGTATGGAAAAGGTAGTGTTGAGTGTTCATTGCCATGATGACCTGGGGTTGGCGGTAAGCAATTCGCTGGCGGCCATAAAGAATGGTGCACGCCAGGTCGAATGCAATATCAACGGTATAGGTGAAAGAGCGGGCAACGCCTCGCTGGAGGAGATAGCGGTAGCGCTGCGTATACGCCAGGACAGAATGCCCTATTACACCGATATCAACCTGACTGAAATTTACCGCACCAGCAGGCTGGTCAGCAAACTGACGGGGATCCCCGTACCGATCAACAAAGCCGTGATTGGCAAGAATGCCTTTGCTCACTCGTCCGGTATTCACCAGGATGGAGTCCTCAAGGACAAGCAGACCTACGAGATAATTGATGCCAGGCTGATTGGTGGGAAGGCTGCCAAGATGGTCCTCACGGCTCGTTCCGGAAGGCATGCCTTGAAAAATGAACTGCAGGAAATGGGCTACACCCTTACCGAGGAGGATTTCAATTCTCTCTATTCGAGGTTTCTTGAACTGGCAGACAAGAAGAAAGAAGTTTATCGTGAGGACCTGGAAGCGCTCATATTCGAGCATATTTCCTTTACCGTTCCTACCTACAAGCTCGATTTCCTGCAGACCGTGGGTGGTAGCAAGAGTATCCCCGCAGCGATCGTCAGGCTGCTGAAAGGAGACGAGGCATTTGAAGAGGTGGCTGTCGGGGCAGGCCCTATCGATGCTGCTTACCTGGCCATCAACAAGATTACGGGCATAAACATCGAGCTTACTGCTTACCAGCTCAGTGCCGTTACCGGAGGTAAAGATGCGCTTGGCGAGGTTACGGTCAAGATATCCCATGACAACAAGATCATTACCGGCAGGGGGTTGAGCACCGATGTCATCGAAGCGAGTGTCAAGGCATATGTCAACGGGATAAATAAACTTATTGCCATCAACAATACCAGGAATGGCGCCTGATTTCAATCAAGGGCTTTTTCAGCCCTCAAGCCGATAATATTTTCCGATTGCAGGCAACCCTTGAGCAGATGAACGTCTCTGACGTTCTTATCGAGCCAGGCGGCTTCTTTTTCCGGCGAAAGGATCGCGGGCATGCGGTCATGGATGCTCCTGATGGTGGGGAGCGGAGAAGTGGTGATAATAACAAAGGCGGCATACTCCTCTCCCCCATTATCTTCGAAGATATCGAACAATCCGGCCAGGGAAAACAGACCATCTCCCTGGATATCGATCCTGTATTTGATTTTTTCAATACCTTCTTTCTTCCATTCGAAAAAAGCATTCACAGGCACGATGCACCTCTGTTGGCGAAAACTTCTCCTGAACATGGGCCGGGTGTCGGCTGTTTCTGCCCGGGCATTGATGACCATCCCCCGCTTCTGGAAACCGGGGAATCCCCAGCGCATCAATCTCAGGCTGTTTCCTTGCCCGTGATCCCTTACCACAACAGGCACCCTGAAGGAGGGAAACACCTCCCCGGTGGGAATATATCCTTCCGGATTTTTCATTTCGGCATCGTATCTCAGGCACAAACTGTCTATTTCATCACCCAGCCAGTACCGTCCACACATTTTTGACTATTCTCCTCCCCCATTGCTCAACATTTCCTCTGAAAATATTATAACTTCATGAATAATTGATGTCCACAAAATAATCGAACATATGTTTGCCATTATTGCAAGAATGGTCTATAATATTTACAGATTAACCACAGGAGCAGGACCATGAAACCGTTGACCGACAAGCAGAAAGAAATATTTCAATTCATCAGGGATCATATCACCCGGAGGAACTACCCCCCGTCAATAAGGGAAATTTGCAATGCTTTCGGACTCCGTTCCACCTCCACCGCCCATTTCTACCTTACCGCCCTTGAAAAAAAGGGCTATATTCGCCGTGAACCTGCCAGACCCAGGGCCATTGAATTGCTGGTTCCCGATGACGGGGGTGCCGATGATGCTGTTTTCGTTCCCATTGTCGGTACTATAACGGCCGGTAAACCTATCCTTGCTGCGGAAAATATCGAGGGATATTTTCCGCTTCCACTTGATCTTTTTCCTGGCACTGACGGAAAGTTCATGTTGCGCATCAGGGGAGACAGCATGATCAATGCCGGGATGATGGATGGCGATTATATCCTTGTTCAGCAACAGCGGGACGCCCGGAATGGAGACATTATCGTTGCTTTGATTGAAAACGATGAGGCGACGGTCAAACGTTTTTTCAAAGAAAGTGAATACATCCGGCTTCAGGCAGAAAATGATGACTACGAGCCCATCATTACCGAAAACATAACCGTGCTGGGCAAGGTGGTGGGGCTCTTCAGGAAATTTTAAATTTTTCCAGGGAGCTGCCTTTTTTCTCTTCTTTCTTCTTTCCACCCCGTATATCCCCGTTCATGCCGGAACAAAAAACATCCCCAACTTCCTTTTCGCGACGATGGGAACGGAAGTAACGATGTGGGGTGTTTTATTTCAAGGATGGCAAGCCATGTAAACCGCTTCTGCTGCCTTGCAGATAGCGATAAGAGCATGGGAAATGGTAAGAGCACCTTGCAGAAAAACAGTGAAGGGTTCCCGCATGGGAGCATCGGCGGAAAGTTCACCGGATGCACCCTGGATAAAAGCCCCGGCAGCCATGATGACCGGATCCGTGTAACCTGGAACCGGGGAAGGTAGCGGCGCAAGGTACGACCCCACCGGGGAATACTTCTGTATCGTGCGGCAAAACAGCTCGACCAGCCCGGCATCTTCAAGGGTAATGGCCTGCACGGTATCCCCTCTTTTTCCATCATATGCCGGCCTGGTGTCGAATCCCAGGTATGCAAAAAGTTTCGCGGCAAAAACAGCCGACTTGAGAGCATTTCCCACCAATGTAGGTGCATTAAAAAGCCCCATATAGAGATAGCGCTTTGTACCCATGGCACCCAGGTGCCCGCCCAGGCCAGGTGCGGACAGCCGATCCGCGATCCTGTCCACCAATGCGGCTTTGCCGACCAGGTATCCGCCTGTCAATGCGAGTCCCCCGCCGGGGTTCTTGATCAGGGACCCGGCAAGAACATCCGCTCCTTCTCCGAGCGGCTCCACGGTTTCGACAAATTCACCGTAGCAGTTATCAACCAGTACAGCTACATCCGGCCGATGTTTTCTGATCGCTGCAGTGATATTTTTTATGTCTTCAACGGTCAAGGCCACTCTTGAACTGTTGTATCCGAGTGAGCGTTGTATAAAAGCTACCCTCACATCTGCAGAAAGTTTCCCCTGCAGATGGGACAGGTCAGGGTAGCCGTTCTCATCGAGGGGCAGTTCATCGTATTTGATCCCCCACTCCGCAAGGGTACCCGTTTCTGCCTTTTCCCGGCCGTCACTTTTACCGATGATCATCTGCAGGGTATCGTAAGGGGGGCCGGTGATGGAGAGCAATTTGTCACCGGGGCGCAGAAGACCGAAGAGGGCGACGGACAGTGTATGCGTACCGGAAATGAGGTGGGGCCTGACCAGGGCCTTATCACCACAGAAAATGCGTGCATAAACTTTTTCGAATTTCTCCCTTCCTGCATCATCGTATCCGTAACCACTACTCTCATGGAAATCTTCTTCTGCTACCCGTTCTTCGCGGAAGGCTTCCAGGACCCTCGATTGGTTCTGCAGTGTGATCCGGTCGATTTTTTTCCACTCCGGCTCGACGGCGGGACAGGTGTTTTTGATTATTGTTTTCAGGTCAGCGGGCAAATCCAGGTCATCGACCCATTGCATGTTTTCCATGATTTTCAATCATCCTTCCGTTCTTCAAGATAGGTATAGGCGTAATTGTTTTCCAGAAATCCTGCATTGACAGTGGCTTTTACCCGCATATGGGATCCGTCGTGGTCAGCTGTTTCAATTATTCTCCCTTCCCGGTAGAGCCTGGAAAGGAAGGGGTTGTCCCGGTAGGGGATGTAAAAGTCCACCGTATGGTAGCTCTTTTCATAATGTTTCACCATGATATTTTTTAAATCCTCCAACCCCTCCCGCCTGATGGCCGAGGTAAAACATGCACCGGGGTACTCCCGTTTCAATGCCTCGATGTTGATGTCCATCATGTTCAGCCGATCGAATTTGTTGAAGACCATCACTTCCTTCCGGGCATCGATTCCCATCTCTTTCAGCATATCCCGGACTACATGTATCTGTTCCCTGAACTCGGGATGGCTGGCATCGACAACATGAAGGAGCAGATCCGCTTCACTTATTTCTTCCAGTGTGGCCTGAAAAGCGGTTATAACCGATGGGGGGAGGTTGCGGATAAAACCTACCGTGTCAGTAAGCAATACGGAGTTCCCTTCATTCAGGGGGACATTTCTGATCAGGGGATCAAGGGTGGCGAAGAGCTTGTCTTCCGTGAAAGCTTCTGCATCGGCAAGTGCATTCATGAGCGTGGATTTTCCGGCATTAGTATATCCCACAAGGCTTGCTACATAGTTGCCGTCTTTTTTCCGCCTTTGACGGTGGAGCTGGCGATGCTTTTTGATCTCTGCGATCCTTTTTTTCAGTTCCCCGATTCGTTTCCGGATACGCCTGCGATCCGTCTCAAGTTTGGTTTCACCCGGACCACGTGTTCCCACTCCGCCGCCCAGGCGCGATAGCTTGGCTCCGTAACCCGTCAGACGTGGCAGAATATATTGCATCTGAGCAAGTTCAACCTGGAGTTTTCCCTCCCTGGATATCGCCCTGGTGGCGAAAATATCCAGAATTATCCCCGTACGGTCAAGAACTTTGGCTTCCAACCTTTCTTCAAGGTTCCTCATCTGCATGGGGGATATTTCACACTCGAAGACGACGAGGCCTATGTTGTCCCCTTCGAGAACTTGCGCCACTTCATCCACCTTGCCCGCACCGATACAGTGAGCAGGATCCGGGCTCTCCCTGCGTTGCACGACCCGGGCCACTGTCCGGGCCCCCGTGGTGTTGACCAGCTGTTCCAGTTCGGTCAATGCAGAATCAATCTGTTCTTCCGATTCCTCCCTGTTTGCCAGATAAACCAGCAGGGCCTTCTCCGGTCCATCGCTGTACCTGTGTTCCGTCAATTTGTAGATAGGATGATCATCCCTTCATTTTTATTGGAATCGCTATCGAAACGACTATTTATATATTATCATAGTTGCTCATTGGTACTCAGATCTTCCGGATTGAGTATCATCAGTTTCTTGCGCGAATAGTGATTTTCTTTCACCAGACGCATGGCCTGTTTCCGTGTTGCTTTTTCCAGCAGATTGCGAACGTAGCGAGCGTTGCTGCATTTCAGGCGCCCCTCGTTTGAGAGTCTGGTCAAATGCTTTCTAAGTGCATATTCGGCTTCGGGGGAGATCAAATATTCTTTTTCCGCAGCCATCGATTCGGCTATGGCCATCAACTCATCGATGCTGTAGTCAGGAAATACGATCATCATGGGGAATCGTGATCTTAGCCCCGGATTCATGTTCAGGAAATAATCCATCTCCCGGAGATAACCGGCCAGGATGAGTATGAATTGATCCCGATAATCCTCCATGGCCTTGACCAGGACATCGATGGCCTCTTTTCCAAAGTCTTTCTGCCCTCCCCGTGCCAGGGAATATGCTTCATCAACAAAGAGTATTCCTCCCAGTGCTTTTTTGATCTGGGATCTTGTTTTTTGTGCGGTGTGCCCGATATATTCGCCCACCAGGTCTGCTCTCTCCACTTCGACGATATGACCCTGGGAGAGTATCCCGATTTCATGGAATGTTTTTCCCAGCAATCTGGCCACGGTGGTCTTTCCCGTACCGGGATTACCCTTGAAGATCATGTGCAGGGTGAGTGCATCGGTCTGCAGCCCGTAGAAGATCCTCTGCTGTTTTATTTCCGAATACGCCTGTATTTCCAGAACGATGTCTTTGACATCCTTCAGCCCGATCAGTGATCTGAATTCATCGATGATAAATGGTGAACTCTCCCCGCCCTGTTTTTTTTGGGGCCCGTGCGGAAGACACGCCTTGCCACTGCGAGAATATGTTTTCTGCAAGCCTTCTGCGCCACCCCGTTGGGTGTTTTTCCCTACAAAATAAGCGATCTTTACTATTCCATTTCCCCCTTTGCATCAGGCGCAGGTCCTGACCGTGCTTTTTTCATTATACGTCAATCCCGGCCAAACGGGATAAATAAAAGCAGAGAACCTTTCCAAACAGGTTCTCTGCCGCCCTCTGTATTTTATTGATAGGATGATTCTGGATCATCCATCGTTCATTCAAATTTCGCTTGCCGGGAATCCCCGACCGGAGTTTTCGCCCGGTTGCCCCCCCTCAACCTTCAAGGAAATATTGCGAGCTGGTATGATGGTGGAGATGGCATGTTTATAGATCAGTTGCTGTCGGCCATCCACCTCCAGCATTATCGTAAAATTATCAAAACTACGTACGGTTCCCTTTATCTGATAGCCATTTATCAGAAAGAAGGTCATCGGTATGTTTTCTCTTCTGACCTGGTTTAAAAAAGTATCCTGCAAGTTAATGCCAGTTTTGTTCATATCAGTTATTCTCCTCCATATTTATACAAGCAGTCAATATATTCGTCTTTTTTACCCCTTTATCCTCCCATCATGCCATTAATATTTTCTACCAATTTTTCTATATCAATTCCCCGGGTATCAAACCAGCGGATGCGCCCATCACGACGGAACCATGTTAGCTGCCTTTTGGCATAGTTCCTCGTCTCTTTCTTGATAATCTCCGTTGCTTCTTCAAGTGCAAGCTTCCCTTCCAGATAATCGGTAAGCTGCCGGTAACCCATTACCTGGAGACCGGGCGCATCTTTCGGGTACCTTAGCAGTAGATTCCTGACTTCTCCGACAAAATCGTTTTCCATCATCTCATCAGTTCTGCGGTTGATCCTCCGATACAGTTCTTCCCTGTCACGGGTAAGGCCTATGATGACAAAACGGTAACGGGGACTCTGTTTCCTGGTTTCCTGCCATTGTTTTGAGATCTGCCTCCCTTCACTGTGGTAAACCTCGAGGGCCCGGACAATCCTCCGTTTGTCCCGGGGATGAATCTTCATGGCGGATTGCGGGTCGTGCTTGGCCAGTTGGCGATGTAGATATTCGGACCCTCTATCCCGGGCAATCCCGTTCAATTCTTCCCGCAACCTTCTGTTTCGGCCGGAACTGCTGAAGACATAAGCATCAGTTATGGATCTGACGTACAACCCGGTACCCCCCGCGATGATGGGGAGCTTTCCGGCGGATAATACCTCCGGTATGGCCTTGAGAGCCAGCTTCTGGTAGTGGGCCACGCTGAATTGTACATCGGGATCTATGATGTCAATAAGGTGGTGCTTTATTCTCTCCTGTTCCGACAGTGATGGTTTGGCGGTTCCAACATTCAGATGGCGGTACACCTGGGCTGAATCCGCAGATACTATCTCCCCATCCAACCGCGAAGCCATTTCCAGAGCCAGATTGCTCTTGCCTACCGCGGTTGGGCCAACAATGACCATCACCACCGGCAGTTTTTTGCCGTCATCAGGTTGAAAATATTTAATGGTTTTCAATACCCCCCTTTGCGGCGGAATCCCTTTTCCAGTTCATGGCGGGTAAAGGAAATCAATATCGGACGTCCGTGGGGACAGTAAAACGGGGTTGCAGTCATCCCCCACTCCCTGATAAGTTTTCTGATTTCGGGAAGACTCATTTTCTGATTGGCCTTGACCGCATTCTTGCAGGCCATCATCCTGATGACCGGTTCATTCGCATCGGTGCCCGGCATCTCTTTATGTTCACCGATATATGCCAGCAAGTCAAGAAAAATTTCCCGGTTGAAGATGTCGGCCAGCATCAGTGGTATTTCCCTTACCAGATAGGTATTCTCCCCAAATAATTCTATTTTGAACCCAGCATTTTCCAACAGGGAGATGAATTCAGGCATGTTTTCAGCCAGGGAGGCGGGGACTTCAATGCTGATCGGCGTGGCCAGGACCTGTGCATCATGCTCCGCTTCACTGTATTTTTTCTTGTAATGTTCATACAGCACCCTTTCGTGGGCGGCATGCTGATCTATGAGCAGCAATTTGTCTCCTTTCTGGGCCAGGATGTATGACGACAGATACTGTCCTATCACCTGGTAATCCTCCTCGGGAAAGATTTGACTGCTCTCTTCCGGAGTGCTGACAAACGCCTCCTTGCCGAAATCATCGAAGGGAAGGCTGTCGGCGATCCTTTCATCGTGGAGATGGTAGGTTCTGTCCCTCTGCCCTGTTTTCTTCTGAACGGGGGGAAAACCGGGCGAGCGGGCTCCAGGATTTCTTCTGCGAGCAAAACCCTCGCTTCCCAACGAAATGGAAGGCGAGGTGCGTTTCAAAGTGTCGCTGACAGCCCTGAAGAGCAATCCGGTTATTTCACGGTCATGATGGAACCTCACTTCCGCTTTGGCAGGATGAATATTCACATCCACTGTTTCCGGCGGGAGCCGAAGATGGATGACTGCCAGAGGAAAACGTTGTCCAGGTACAAGACCCTGGTAGGCCCGTTTCAGGGTGCCGCTCAGGAGGTTACTCCTTATCAGGCGGCGGTTGACCAGGAAGGTCTGGTATTGTCGCGTTGACCTGGTTAGCAACGGGGTGGAGATATAACCCTCGATACTCATGCCTCCCCGCTGTTCGCGCTGCAATTCCAACATGGACCGCGGTACATCCTTGCCGTAGGCTTCAGCAATGATTCCGGGTACATCCCCGTCCCCCCTGGTCTGGAATATCAACCTCTCCCCATGCCAGAAGGAGAACGCCACATCAGGGAAAGAGAAGGCCAGTCCGGTCAACAGCAAGGAGATTTTCCTGGCTTCGTATGCCGGTGTTTTTAAAAATGCCTTGCGCGCCGGGGTGTTGTAAAAAAGATCGTTCACCACGACATCTGTCCCAACAGGGGCGCCAACTTCTTCCTTGCTCTGTTTCTTTCCGCCTGCCAGTTTGATGCGGATTCCTCCCAGTTCCCCCGGGGGGCGGCTGATCAGGGTTACCCTGGACACGGCGCTGATACTGGCCAGGGCCTCTCCGCGGAATCCAAGGGTATCGAGATGCTCAAGATCATCAGTTGTGGAAATCTTGCTTGTTGAATGCCTCTGAAAAGCATGGCTGATTTCTCCGGTGGGGATGCCTATACCATCATCCGTAACCCGGATTTCCTTCAGGCCGCTTTCACGGATGCGGACCTCTATCAGGGTGGCCCGGGCATCCAGAGAATTTTCAACCAGTTCCTTGACTACCGATGCCGGGTTTTCAACAACTTCTCCGGCAGCTATCTGCTCCACCACATCGGGGGCAAGTATTCTTATTCTGCTCATGATTTTTCCCCATCAGTATTTTTTTTCAAAGCGGACTGTATGCGGAAGAGTTCCTGCATGGCTTCCAGCGGGCTTATAGTTTCCAGCTTTATCTCCAGCAATTCCTTCATGACACTGCGAGGCAATTTCACATGATTGCCATCATCCTGACCCCGCATCTCCTCTTTCCTCGCAGGGTTGTCCAGTTCGAAAAGACTGACCTGTTTTATACCCTTGCGGTCTGCTTTCTCGATCTCCGTCAATATGGCCTCGGCCCGCTCCACAACTTCTGCAGGCAATCCTGCCAGACGGGCTACATTGATGCCGTAGCTTCTGTCTGCCTTTCCAGGGATCACCTTCCTTAAAAAAATAACCCTGTTGCCGCGTTCCCTGACGGCCATTGTATAATTTTTGATTCCCGGCAGCTCATTCTCGAGCACGGTCAGTTCGTGGTAATGCGTGGAAAACAGTGTCCAGGATCCAAGATATTTGTGGATATATTCCAGAACGCTTCGGGCGATGCTCATACCATCGTAGGTGCTTGTCCCACGGCCGATTTCATCCAGGAGAATAAGTGTTTGCGGTGTAGCTTCCCTCAATATGGATGCCGTTTCATTCATCTCCACCATGAATGTGCTCTGACCTGCGCTGAGGTCATCGCTGGCCCCGATTCGGGCAAATATACGCTCCAGAACAGGCAATCGTGCCGATGTGGCGGGCACAAAGCTGCCCATCTGGGCCATCAGGCAGATCAGGGCTATACTCCGGCAGTAAGTGCTCTTTCCCGCCATGTTGGGTCCGGTAAGTATCAGCATCTTCCGGTTTTCCCGGAGAAGAGCATCGTTGGGCACGAATCTTTCGCCCAGGTCCATCTTTTCGATCACAGGGTGCCGCCCATCCTTGATTTCGATAGGGCCGTCCAGGCCTATTTCCGGGCGGCAGTAGCGGTTGACCAACGCGGCCTCTCCCAAACTGCGCAGGCAATCCAGCTGAGCAATGTACTGTGCTGCCTGCTGGATGGAATCGGTATATTTCAATACCTCCTGGCGGAGCTCTTCGAATAACTGATATTCGAGACGGATCAATTTTTCATTGGCTCCGGTTATTTCTTCCTCGATCTTCTTCAATTTTTCGGTGATGAAACGCTCGGCGTTGACCAGCGTTTGTTTGCGATGGTACTCCGGCGGGACCAGGTGTAAATTGTTCTTTGTAACTTCGATATAATACCCGAATACCCGATTGTAAGCCACTTTCAGGGATTTGATTCCCGTCCGTTCCCGCTCCTCTCTTTCCACCTCAAGAAGCCATTTGTTTCCCTGGCGGCAGATTTTTCGCAGATGATCAACCTCCGTGTGGAACCCTTCGCGAATAATTCCTCCTTCCTGCAATGCAAGGGGGGGATCATCGATCAGTGCCCGATCCAACAAGGCAGTTAACTCGTCAAATAGCGGTAGGTGGGTGACGATTCTTTTCAGAAGAGGTGATTTTGCCTGTTTAAGTGTTTTTTTCACTGCAGGCAGTCGCCATAAAGTTTCTTTCAGGGCAGCAAGGTCGCGGGCATTGGTTGCTCCAAAATTGACTCTGGAGCAGAATCTTTCCAGGTCAAAGATCCGCGCAAGCTGTTTGCCGAGATCGGCTTTCAAAGAAGATTGGTTGTAAATTTCATCCACGGCTTCGATCCTCTCACCTATTGCCGTGACATCCCTGAGAGGCTGTTCCAGCCAGCTTTTCAGCAAGCGTCCGCCCATGGAGTTGCAGGTATAATCGAGGACACCGATCAGGGATCCTTTCCTTTTGCCTTCACGTATCGTCTGCGTGAGCTCCAGGTTTCGGCGTGTGACCCCATCCAGAACCATGTATTCCCCGGGGAAATACAATTCCAGCGTTTTCAGATGTTTCAAGGAGGTTTTCTGGAGTGTTTGAAGATATGTAAGCAGGGCTCCGCTTGCCGAAATGGCAAGAGGGTATTTGTGCAGCCGGGTTTTCTTTATCTGCTTGCTACCCCACTGGGCAAGAACCGCTTCCTGTGCTTCACGGTGGGAGAAATAGCTGTCGGGGACTTCCTCCAACAAGGTTTTTTCGTAGATTTTCCGGCATTCGGAGACAATCCTGTCTTCCATCATCCACGAGGTGCAGATAACCTCGGCCGGAACCAATCGTTGCCACTCGGCCCTGATCAGGTCCTCTGCATTTTCGCCGGATACTTCCGTGGCCCAGAAGCCCCCCGTGGAAATATCCGTGATGGCCAGCCCGTAATAATTATCAGTATCCTTGAGAAGGGAAAGCAGGTAGTTGTTGTGGTTGTTCCGGAGCATGGACTCGTCGATAACCGTTCCCGGTGTAACGATACGGGTCACCTCGCGTTTTACCAGCCCACCCCCTGCCGTGGAGGGTTCCTCGGTCTGATCGCATATTGCAACCTTGTGGCCCTTTTCAATCATACGCGGCAGATAGTTGTCGATGGCGTGTATGGGTATCCCGGCCATGGGAACGGGGTCTTTTTTGTCCGTATCCCTGGTAGTCAGCACCAGGTCCAGTTCATGCGATGCAACCCTTGCATCATCAAAAAAAAGCTCGTAAAAGTCCCCTACCTGAAAGAAGATAATTTTATCTGCATGTTCTTCTTTGATCGACATGTACTGCTCCATCATTGGCGTCAGCTTGCCCAATTTGTCTCCATACCTCCGGTTAAAATATGTCTCCTATATTCTTTCTTTTTCTGGCTCCCCCGAAAGATGCCATGTCCCGGCTTGCTCTATGCGCAGATCAATCAGATGTCCTTCCATGTCCGGGTTGCCCTTGAAATGAACCAACTTGTTGGTCCTTGTTCTCCCGGTAAGTTTGTGGGGATCATTTTTGCTGACACCCTCCACGAGGACTTCCGCAACCGAACCGACCAGTTCAGAATTGATCTGCAGGCCTATCTCCTGCTGTTTCCTGTTCAGGTCCATGATTCTAGCTCTTTTTACTTCCCGGGGTATCTTGTTTTTCATTTTGCTTGCCGGTGTGCCCCGGCGCTCCGAATAGAGAAAGGAAAATGCTGCATCGAATCTTATCTCCTCGATCAGGGCCATCGTTTCCATGAAATCTTCTTCTTCCTCACCGGGGAAACCGATGATGAAGTCGGTAGTTATCGCCGCATCGGGGATGTATTCCCTGATTGTCTCCACCAGGCGGATGTAGTATTCACGGGTATATCCGCGGTTCATCTTCTTGAGAATGCGGTTACTGCCCGATTGAATGGGCAGATGAAAATGTTCACATATATTCTCCGAACGTGCAATCACATCGATAATCCTTTCTTCAAAATCACGCGGATGAGAGGTCATGTACCTGATCCTGCTGATTTCCGGCACTTTGCTCAATTCATCAAGTAGCTGGTGAAAACGGTTTTCACCGGCAAGGTCTTTCCCGTAAGCATTGACATTCTGCCCCAGAAGGGTAACCTCCCTGTAGCCCGACTGCCCCAGTTCCTTTACCTCGTTGACAATCTGGTGCAGGGGGCGGCTGCGTTCCCGCCCCCTCACATGAGGAACGATGCAATATGAACAGAAGTTGTTGCAGCCGTATATTACAGGAACCCAGGCCTGGAAACGGTTTTTCCTGGAGACCGGCAGGCCCTCCCTGTCAAGATCTACTTCGCCTGTTTCAATGACAATTTTTCCCGTGTTTCTGGCCATTTCCAGCAGGCGCGTAAAATGTGGCAGTACATGTGTACCAAAAAGAATATCTACATGCTTGAATTTACGGGCAAGTCGATCGGCCACATCGCGTTGCTGTACCATGCAGCCTCCCACAGCCAGCATACGATCCGGGCGTTCTTTCTTCCATGGTATCAGTTCCCCCAGCAATGTTGATACTTTGTCCTCCGGCTTTTTACGGACGGCGCATGTATTGATGATCAGCAAATCGGCTGTATCGATACACGGCGCAGGAAACAGTCCCTCCTCCTTCAGCTGACCGGCCAACAATTCACTATCATGATCATTTATCTGACACCCCAGGGTGATGATATAGTAGCTGTGCGGTTTGTTGATATGATGCAAGAGACAACATCTCATTTCTGATTGCTTCAGGTTAATACCCGGGCCAGGGCCCTTTCAAATCATCTTTTATTATATCAAAGAAAACGATCGGATGGTAACCGCATCAATAAATAACAGCCCGTACCGGAGGCCAGATTCAAGAGCGGAACCCTCGTAGATATTGCTCGCTGGAAAAGGCATCCCCGGGGTATTTTATCATGCAGACTGAATACTTTGGTTCAAGCGCCGCCGTGTAAGAGCAGGTATTCCGAGGATGTATCGGGAAAAGACTAATCCGGGGGAAGAAGTAGTTTTCTGATGATAGAGGAAAGATCCTTGAAATCAGGCTTGCTCACCTGGGCATCCGCGCCGACACTGAAACCCTTGTGGCGCAGATCATCCGTTATCAGCGATGAAAAGATGATCGTCGGCAATCTTTTGAGCAGAGGATCGGATTTGATCTTTTTGATCAGATGATGTCCATCCATCTGTGGCATCTCGATATCCGTTATGACCAGTTGAACCGTATCCAGGAGATCTTCTTTCAATTCGCGGGCCAGGTTCTCCAGATATCCCCATGCCATTGCCCCATTTTCAAAAACTTGCAAATTGTGATAGCCTATCTGCGGTAAATAATCGGTAAGGATCTTTCGCAGTGTCGGTGAATCTTCGGCTATGATGATCTGTCTGGACGATTTGTCCGCGGGGATTTCCATGATTTCTTCCGGCCCTGATTCATCAACAGCATGGCTGAGTTTGACGTCAAAAAGAATATTTTCAAAATCAAGCAACAACACGAGATGTCCTTCCACACCCCTGATCAACCCGATTATACAACCATTTGTTTGAAGAATATGCGGGGGTTTATGAATTTGCTCCCATGAGACCCTGTGGATGCGGACAACAGAGTTGATCCGGAAAGCAGCCTTCAATTTGTTCAATTCAGCGATGATGATCTTGTCCTCATCGGTTGCCATGGCATCGGGATAATCCAGGTAGGAAGTCAGGTCAATCAGGGGAATGGTCTCCTCCCTCAAGATGATCAGGCCCTCGATACTCCTGTGGGCATGAGGGGTTCTGGTCACGGGGACCAGGTTGATAACTTCCCTTACTTTGATTACGTTTATGCCCAGGGAATTCTCTCCAACCTTGAATTCGAGTATTTCTACTTCATTTGTTCCGCTTTCCAGCAAAATAGCGTCTTCTGCCATCGATGTGCTCCTCGTAAATCAGCCCATGTGGATTAGAAGGGAAAGTTGTATTGCTGCAAGTTCAATTCACGCTGCAGTTCTTTCATTTCTTTTTGCAGTACCTCCCCCACGGGAACACCCCTGTTTTTCCGGTCCAGCCAGGCTTCGTATTCTTTTTCCCCTGCCGTGTAGATCCTGCTTTCCCCGGGGGCTTTCATGGAGTTCCGCAATTCCCTCAAAATATTTCCGGTGGTCCTCTTGAACGATTCAATTTCAATGAAGTGGCTTATATCTATAGCCATGAAAAAATGGCCGAGTCGATGCGGCACCTTCTTCCCGTTCTCCAACCCCACGAGCATTTTGAGAAAAGCGCCCCCTTGCAACGCCGAAGATAAAATTTCCACCAATGTGGCATAACCGTAGCCCTTGTAACCAGCATTCTCATCTCCAATTCCGCCGAGGGGGGCGAGTGCAGCTTTGCCTTCGACCAGATCGACCAGTACCTGATGGGGATCTGTCCTGGATTTTCCGTCGAGGTCAATCACCCAGCCGGAAGGCATTTCCCTGTTTTCACGTGCATACAATTCGATCTTGCCCCTCTGGGTAACCGAGGTGGCGCAATCGATAACAAAAGGAAATTCTTCGTCCGTGGGCAGCCCGAAAACAAGCGGGTTGGTACCAAGCATATTTTCGACCCCGAATGTGGGGGCTATGGAAGGCCTTGCATTGGATCCGGTAATACCGATCTGATCCTGATCAGCGGCCATGAGGGCATAATATCCGGCAATGCCGTAATGGGATGAATTTCTCACGGCAACCATTCCCAGGCCATATTTCTGTGCTTTCTTGATAGCCATTTCCATTGATTTTTTCCCGATAACATGCCCCATACCATCATGTCCATCGATTACCGCTGTTGTCGGCCCTTCCTTGACAATTTCCATGTTGGTAATCGGGGACAGGATGCCATCCTTGATACGATCATAATAGATCGGTTTCAGGCGCCCTATCCCGTGGGAGTCAATACCCCTTTTATCAGAAGTGATCAGCACGTCTGCACAGATGCGAGCATCATCTTCCGGAACTCCTGCACCCATGAATACGTCTACCATGAATTTTTCCATCGTGTCAAAATCGATCCAGACAATTTTTTCCGGCATGAATGTGTTTGGTTCCCCCTTCGCTGGCCATTATCCGTTCATTTCAATTATATCAATAATAACCACCTTGTAAAAGCATAGAAATAGATAACCCAATATTTTGGAGAAATTTTGCGGAGAAACCCTTTATGTGGAAACGCCCCCTGGTAAAAGGCACCCTGATACTTACCCTGTCTGGACTGTTCATTAGATTTCTGGGCCTCCTGAACCGGGCAATACTGTCGCGACTTATCGGCGCGGAAGGGCTTGGTTTCTTTCAGATCATCATTCCGGTGTACACTTTGCTGATTGTAGTTGCGGGAGCAGGCCTTCCCGGTGCTATCACCAAGATGATTGCGGATCGTCATTCTACGGGGGATGTCGGAACCGGGGTTCTGATCAAGAACAAGGCAATCAAAATGGTATTGGCTTCCTCCGTATTGATCTTTCTTGTATACTATCCGCTCCTTCACCTGTATGTTTGCCATTCCAACCTCGATGGCCGGATTGTCAGTGCTTTGAAAATTGTTGCTGCGGGTATTCTTTTTGCTTCAGTCTCCCAGATTGTAAGAGGGTTTTTCCAGGGGTCCAAAATGATGACGCCGACGGCTGTTTCCCAGATGGGAGAACAAATTTGCAGGGTGGGTTCCGGATTGGCCGCTGCTTACGTGCTGATGCCTTTCGGGCTCGAGTATGCCCTCTGCGGTATCACCGCCGGCATCGTCTTCGGGGAAATAATCGGTTTCATTATTTTGCTTCTCTACAGGCGTTTTCATCTACGGAAGATAGAACCGTGCGGGAGCAGTTTCCCGGTAACACTTGATCGGCAGCTCAAGAAAGAAATGGCAGTCCTTTCACTGCCATTGTTGCTGTTACGTGTCAGCGGGTCAGTCACGCATGTATTTGAATCCTTGCTTATCCCCGCAAGGTTGCAGAAGGCGGGTTTCAATGCTGCCGAATCAATCACCCTCCTGGGGGAATTGGCCGGAATGGCCCTGCCTCTTCTTTTTCTGCCCACTGTTTTTATTCTGCCTCTCAACACTGTCCTGGTTCCTTACGTTGCTCAGGCTGCCGTGACCAAACAGAAAAAGACACTGAACAACATAGTCAGGTTTTCCCTGTGGGGGACCCTGGGCATGGGGTTGTCCGTCTCCCTGGTTTTCAGGTTCTTCTCCCCCACGCTCACCTCTTTGTTTTACGGAAATTCGTCCGCAGCACCGTTGGTTACCATGCTTGCTCTCTGCGCCCCCCTGGTTTACATGCAATTTACCACCGCTTCCATACTGCACGGCCTTGGCCACCCTGGAATTGCCGTCTTCAACGATCTTGCCGGAACCGCAGTGGGACTTTTACTGATATATTTTCTTACCGCCCTGCCTTCCATGGGCATATATGGCGCGGTCTGGGCTTACTCGGCTTCCTTTGCCCTGACTTCAATGCTTGGATGCATAAGCAGCAGGTTCCTCGTTTCTGGATTGATCAGGAGATAATATACCGATGCCCTTCAACAGCCAGCCTGGCGGATGGATATTCCCTGGATGCCTCGAGCCTGGAACGTTCCGGTGGGTGGTGAGGTGAAAGATGGGTCAAGAGCAATTCTTTCACCCCGGCTTCCCGGGCGATCTTTCCGGCTTGCAATGCTGAAAGATGGTTGGCACGCGAAGGAGGGAGATTCTCTTCCAGAAAATTGGCCTCGCAGAGAAACAGGTCGCTGTTGTGTGCGAAAGGGGCCAGTTCATCAAGATATTCGGTATCGGAACTGTAAACAAGTATTTTGTTTCCGGCTTGAATTTTCATGGCGAGGCAGGGAATGGAATGGGCCGTGGACAGAAACGTGAGAGAGAAAGAACCGATGGGAATAGAATCCCGTGAGCCAATAAAATTTAATTTATAGACATCTTTGTATGGAATACGGGAAACTTCTTCCTCGGGTTCTGCCGGAAGGTAAAGATCAAGCGCGCCATCGGTATCCCCCCTTTTTTGAGCCATCAAGAGGGCATAGCGCAGGATGAACAAATCGGAGATATGATCACTGTGAAGATGAGAGATCACGATGGCATCAAGTTCCCAGGGCGCAAGATGTTTCTGCAGGCGGCTCAGAACGCCGTTGCCGCAATCAACAAGGATCCTGTCCCCTTCATTTTCCAGCAAATAACCCGAACAGGCACCACCGGCAGGCGGATAAGGGCCGAACGCCCCCAAAATTGTTAACTTCATGATTTCCCCTCATGGTTGGATTCATTTATTTTTGTGATGCAAGAGTTTGCGATTGCGGTGATAAAGAACAAACAGCGAAACGAAAACAGCCAGCAGTACCAACCAGAACCATGCCGGAAGGTGGAGTAACTTACGGACGATAAACACCAGCAGCTTGATAATCTGGTTAAGGAGCATGCTGCTTCCCACAGCCGCAATGCTGAATACAAAACCGCCCAGGGCCGTATAGAGCAAAAAAAGAAACACATTCATGTGCATTATCCCGGCCGGAAAAGAAATAAAAGTTCTGGTCGTTCCGAAAAGTTGCCCCATGAAGATCGAATATTTGCCGTACCTGTTGTAGAATTTCTCAAACCTCGATTTCTGAAAAGGCACTTTCTTTATTTTTTTGCTGAACAGACTGGTGTTGATGGCCGTTCCCAATTTCTGCCCCGCCGCTCCGATCAGGTAACTCAGGAAACTGCCGGCGGTGATACCGATGGAGGATGCGATGACGGCCACCGGAAAACTGATTTTCCCGGTGGCGATCATTTTACCCGCCGTCAATATTACCAGGGCGGAGGCAAATGGAATTCCCGCGCTTTCGGCAAACATGGCCAGTGATATACCCAGTGCTCCATATTTCAATACGATTCCATCCAGAACTTCTGCCAATTGTATGAAGATATCCGGCATCTCCAATTTCAGTCCCCCCAGGAATCATGCAATAACGAGTAGACTCCCCATATCCCTGACTCGGGGTCAAGCTTGGCTCTCACCAGTTTTACACTGTTGCGGAAAGGAGGTGACAAATATTTATCAATAATTTTCCCGATTTCTTTCAACAAAGGCTCCCCTTCCCTGGAAACACCGCCACCGACAACAATGTATTCGGGATTGAGCAGCGTGATCAAGTTGGAAAAAGTCAAACCCAGGCTTTCAAGGCCCTTGTTCACTATACGCATTGCTTCTTTGTTTTCCCGACGGCTCTCTTCAAAAAGAGTTGCACATGACATCTGCGGTGAAATACGCTTGCGGGCAATACGGCCCATTGCACCGCCGGATGCTACGCTTTCCAGGCATCCCTTCATTCCACATCCGCAGGGATCCTGACCGAATAATTTCAGATGGCCGATTTCACCTGCAAAGCTGTTATTTCCGCGGTAAAGTTCCCCGTTGAGGAAAAGCCCTCCGCCTATCCCGGTGCTTACCGTTACATATATGGCATTCCGCGCGCCGATTGCCGCACCGTATTTTACTTCACCCAGCACGGCTGCATTGGCATCATTTTCGATGACAATCGGCAATTCAAGACGCTGATGGAGAATGTCCCTGAAGGCCACTTTTTCCCTGATTTTCAGGTTGGGCGCACCGTACAGATCGCCAGTTCGGTAATCGACAAAGGCGGCTATACATATACCCAGCCGGGCAAGTTCGGTTCCCTTTTTCAACTGCTGCCTGGCCCGTTCCACGGTATCACAGATCTGATCGACCAATGGATCGATAGTATTCCCGCTGATGGTGGGAAATTTTTCTTTATAAAGCACCCGTCGCCGGGAGTCCACAAGTAGTGCCAGTAACTTTGTCCCCCCGATGTCCAGGATGCAGTAATATTCATTTTTCATGACAATATCTCCGTTCAATATATTATTGTCCTGAATTTTTTTTGAATCCGGATTTATTTTCATGCTGTTTGATCCATCAGCAGGCAAGGGAAAAACAGAAAAACAGACGGTAGCCAGTATTTTGTTCAGCATATCAGTACACTGGAAAAGGATTCCGGGGTTCTGGTGACGGGGCCCGAAACCCGATCAAATGGATTGCAATTCTTTGTTCAACCTGTCTATTTTACGTTCGAGCTCGTCGATTTCCTGTTTGGTTACAATGGTTTTTCTCAATGTTTCTACTCCTTCTGCCAATTTAAGGAGTAGATTGGCCTTCTCTCCTTCGCCTCTTTCCATGACATCATTCATGAAACAGGCAAATTCCTTGCGTTTAACATCATTGTTGTCCTGAATCAATTTCAGTATCAGATCTTTTTTTTCCCTTGAAACGGATATCAACCCCAACAACATGGTCAAGAAATTTCCGATCATCTGTTCTTCAACCTCCTTTTTTATAACCATATTTTACCGTTCGGAAATAATGGGTACGCAAAATAACTGTTGTTCTACAAAAAGCTGCTACTCTCCTGATTCCTTTTCGGCTTTTTCCCTCAGATATTCTTCATAAATGTACATTATTTCCTTGTCAAAAGGGGGTCTTTTCAAATTGATAGTGGTACTTCTCAGTATGGGCAATATTTTTTCGGCTTCTTCATTGGAAAGGTTTATGCCATATTCCTTGAATTTCATGATGATTGCATTTGAACCCGAATGTTTACCCAGCACAATTTGCCTTTCCAGCCCCACCTCTTCGGGGCTGAATATTTCATAGGTATTGGGGTTCTTGATTACTCCATCGGCATGGATGCCGGATTCATGTGCGAACATATTGTTACCGACGATAGGCTTGCAGATGGGTAACGGTCTTCCGGAGGCCATGGCAACATAATCGGAGAGTTCCCGGAAATCCTTTGTTTTTACATCCATCTTGACATTGAACAGAAACTTCAATGCCATGGCCACTTCTTCCAACGGAGCGTTCCCTGCCCTCTCGCCCAATCCATTGACAGTCACCCCGACAAAACGTGCTCCTGCTTTGACACCGGCAAGTGCATTGGCAGTGGCCAGGCCAAAATCATTGTGGGTATGCATTTCGATTTCCAGGTCAGTTTTCTCCAGGAGACGGGAAATCACTTCGTAAGTTTTGAAAGGTTCAAGTGCTCCCACCGTGTCACAGAAACGCAGGCGGTCTGCGCCCAGATTTCCGGCCACACGGGCAAATTCAATCAAAAAATCCAGATCCGAACGGGAAGCATCCTCGGCATTGACCGAAACATAAAGTTGGTTCGATTTGGCAAATTCAACCGTCTCCGCCATGCTGTTCAGTACCCATTCCCGTGATTTTTGAAGTTTATGAGCTATGTGTATATCGGAAGTGGATATGGATATTGCCACCGCATCGACGCCGCAATCCATGGAATGCTTGACGTCTTCAATATGGGCCCGGTTCCAGGCCATGATACTGGCGCCGAGACCCAATTGGGTCAACCTGGAGATGACTTCCTTCTCATCACCGCCCATCACCGGTATACCCGCTTCTATCTGATGAACACCAACCCCGTCAAGCATTTTTGCTATACGAATCTTCTCGTTGTTGGAGAAGACCACCCCGGCAGTCTGTTCACCATCCCTCAGGGTGGTGTCAACCAGCATGATGTTGGATCCGTTCAAACTGTCCTTGAATCTTTTCATACTATCACTCCTCTCCCGACTTCCTTTTTGACTCACCGGAAAAGTCAGGGCTGTAGAATGTCATGATCTTGTCTGCCCATCACCGAGAATGACATACTTCAGTCCCGTGAGGGCATCCAACCCCATCGGTCCACGTGCATGAAGTTTCTGGGTGCTGATTCCCATTTCTCCGCCAAGCCCGAATTCAAATCCATCCGTGAACCTTGTTGAAGCGTTGACATAAACTGCCGCTGCATCTACGAGTCGGAGAAACTTTCTTGAGCGCTGATAATCATCGGTAACGATGCACTCCGAATGCCCCGTGCCGTATTTGTGAATGTGATCTATGGCTTCTTGCATGCTGCTGACTACACGAACAGCCATCACGAGGCTCAAGTATTCGGTGAACCAATCTTCTTCATCAGCCAATTTTACCTTTTCATGATATTTTCGGGCAAGTTCGCACCCTCTGATTTCAACATGTTCGGCAATCAATGCCTCGATGATAGGGGGCAGTACCCTGTCCGCGATCCGCTCGTTTACGAGGAGGGTTTCCAACGCGTTGCATACGCCTGGACGATGAATTTTCGCGTTGATTGCGATGGAGACGGCCATCCCAACGTCGGCGCCCTCATCAATATAGGTATGGCAATTGCCCGCTCCGGTCTGGATAACCGGAACGGTGGCATTTTCTATGACGGCCTTGATCAAAGCCGGCCCCCCCCGGGGTATCAGAACATCGAGATACTGATTCATACGCATCATTTCTCGTGCTGCAGCCCTGTCCGCTTCCCGGATCAGGACAACGCTGCCATCGGGAAGCCCGCAAGATACCAGTGCCTCTCTCAACACTTCGGCCAACGCAATATTGGAATTCAGCGCCTCTGAACTGCCACGGAGAACAACCGCATTTCCCGATTTCAGGGACAACCCGGCGGCATCAACGGTGACATTTGGCCTGGCTTCGTATATTATACCTACCACGCCCAGCGGTGTGCGCATCCTTCCCACGAGGAGACCGTTGGGACGGGGCGACATGGATTCAATCTCTCCCACCGGGTCAGGCAAAGCAGCGATATCTTCAATGCCTTCAGCCATAGCTTCAATCCGTTGGGAATTCAGAAGCAGGCGGTCATAGAATGCTTCGTTGAATCCTTCTTTCTGGCGAAGCTGGTCCAGATCCATTTTGTTGGCATCCAGTATTTTTTTCTCCTGTTTTTCAAGTTCCTCCGCCATTGTACGCAGGGCCTTGTTTTTTATCTCGGTGGAGGCAGCAGCAAGAACGTACGAGGCCTGTTTTGCCGATTCAAGCAGTGTTTTCATTTCAGAAGCCATTGTTTCCGATTTCCCCTTTCTTGATTTACATTTTGATAACCATGTTATCCCGGTGGATTACTTCTTCTTCCAGGCAAAACCCCAGAAGATCATCGATCATCGAACTCGGGTGTCCCATGATCTTCTTGATCTCTGCAGAACTGTAGTTGACGAGCCCTCGACCGATCTCTTTTCCTTTCAGATCGCTGACGATGACCAGATCTCCGCGTGCAAAGTCTCCTTTTACCTCTACGATGCCCACGGGCAGAAGGCTCTTTCCGTTTGAAAACAAAGCTTTTCTGGCCCCTCCATCTATTTTGAGTTCCCCTTCGATAACACGTCCGAAAGCTATCCAACGTTGCCGCTGTCTCAAGCCATGATCTTTGGCCATAAACAAGGTGCCCACTTTTTCCCCATCAAAAAGACGCAACAGGTTTCCGGGATCGGTTCCGTTGGCGATGACCATGTTGATTCCTGATTTTACGGCAATCTGGGCTGCCTGTATCTTGGTGATCATTCCCCCCGTGGATAGATCGTCATGTGTGTTGCCGGCGCATTTCTTGATTTCCGGTGTAATGTTTTCCACCACGGGTATCAATCTGGACCCTTCATGTGCTGCCGGATCGGCATCATGGAGGCCGTCGATATCGGTTAAAATGACGAGCAGGTCAGCATCGATCAAAGACGAAACCAGCGAGGAAAGACGGTCGTTATCACCGAATTTGATCTCCTCGACTGATACGGAATCATTTTCATTGATAACGGGAATAACTCCCCAGCGAAGAAGCGTATGGATCGTGTTACGTGCATTTACATATCTTTGCCTGTCAACAAGGTCTCCCCTGGTTAGCAAAATCTGCGCAACGGGAAGATGATACCTGGCAAAACACCTTTCGTAATGCTGGATAAGCAACCCCTGTCCCACTGCTGCAGTTGCCTGTTTTTCAGGAATTGTCACTGGCCTGCGTTCCATATTCAATCGGCCGACTCCCGCTCCAATGGCTCCGGATGAGACGATAGCGATGTGTCTTTCCTTGCCTTTGATTTCAGAGATAACCTTGACGAGGTTCTCCATGTATGTCAAATTCAGTTTTCCGGATGCATCCGTCAGCAGTCGGGTACCGATTTTTATGACCACATTCTTCGCGGCATTGATATCCACATATTTGCCGTTATCATGATCAGCCAATTTAGCAGAAACTCCTTTTTGGTTTATTCTGTCATTCCTCCAGATCCCCGGCCCTGGCAGCCGCTCTGGCCAAAGCATTGATGACCGTACCTTTGAAAGCATTTTCTTCAAACACTTTCAGAGCGGCCATGGTCGTACCGCCGGGCGAGGCCACCATATTTTTCAGATCGACTACACCGGTATCCGTTTTTTGGGCCATTTGCGCTGAACCCAGAATGGTTTGCAGAGCCAGACGGGTAGATAGGTGACGGTCCAGGCCCAGGTTCACCCCGCCATCTGCAAGTGCTTCGATAAACAGAAATACATAGGCCGGGCCGCTACCGCTCAGGGCAGTAACCGCATTCATGTTTTTTTCGGGTATGCGCACGGTCATCCCCAGCGGTTTGAAGATCTTTTCCATCATGTCCAGGTCGGCAGGCCGGGCATATTTTCCCGCCGCAAGGGCCATGACCCCTTCCCCTACCAGGCAAGGTGTATTGGGCATCACCCTTACCACCCTCCTGTTCCCCAGGATCCTTTCGATGGAAGCCGTACTTACCCCGGCGGCAACAGACACGATTATCCGGTCCTCTCCCAGGAAGGGTTCGATCTCCCTGAGGAGCGAATCGAAACCATCGGGTTTTATGCTTATGATGATGACATCGCTCTTCTGGCAAAGTTCTGAAACATTGTCAGTTATGTTAACAGCAAAGTTTTTCCCCAGTGATGCAGTTTTGGCAGTATCACGATCGTTGATCCATACATTCTGTTCGGCAAACAGACCGCTTTTCAAGACACCATTTACAATGGCAGAACCCATGACTCCACAACCGATAAAACCTATTTTTATGCGTTCCATGGCAGATTCCCCCGGATTCCGAATTGACGGGATAACATGATTATTTTATTATAAACTCCGTTTCTTTGCAAGAAACGCAGGCGCAGAGACGGTATCAAGTTGTTGACGGGAATCATTTTCTGCTTCATTCCCGGGAGAGGAAACGATATCCATATTATCGTGACAATCATATTTTGCCGTTGCACACGAACCCCGGAAACCCTGGCAATACCTTCAAGTCAAAAAAAGGAATCAATAATATCTTGACGAATTGAAACGTATGGCAGATATGGTTTTGCCTGATCCCGGGGATTGCAAAATGGCAGGGTATCCAATAAAGGAGGATGTCGTTTTGTTTTGTATTATTTTTCAGAAACAAAATATTGTAAAGATGGTTCTGGTTGTTCTTGCTGCTGTCATGCTTTTCATTTTTGCCGGTTGCAGCCCCCTCCTTGAACGTTTCGGAATCGGAAAAGAAGAATCCAATCCCGTTCATCAGCTCACCGAGCTTGAAGAAATCAGCAGCTTGGAGGAAGATCTGAATGAACCTGAAACCGAAGTCGAGAAAATGAAAGAGCCTGAATTGTACATTGTCAATGTTAAACCGGGGAGTAACCTGACTCTGCGCAAAACAGCCGGATCAAAAAACAAGAAGGACAGCGATGTAATAGACAAGTTTCCCAGGGGCTGTGTCTTCGAGGTCGTGAGCAAGCATGAAGATTTACAGAGCCCCGATGAGTTCACATGGTGGGAAGTGAAGGATCCCCACACGGGGGCCGTCGGATGGGTGGCAAAAGAATATCTTGATATACCAGGCAACCAGCCGTTTACTGGCTGTGAATTTGGTCTGGAAACTATCGGTTTGAGGCGGGATATGAGTCTTGATGGCATTGTAAAAGTAATGGGTCCTCCCCTCAGGGAGGAGAAAGGTTTCAACGATTACGGGGGACACTACCATCTTCTGTATTATGACGGGTTGGTATTGAAATATTATGAGGATGTGTATTCTTACCTGGAATATACGATAAGCAGCCCGGAATATCCGGGCCCCAGGAACATACACGTGGGCGACAGTTTCGATGCGGTGATAAACAAATATCTGAGGCAAAGCGGCAATATACGCAACCGCCTGGGAGATCCGGATGCGGAACCCCTTTACTATCTTGAGGAAGTAGAAAAGGATGGAATGATTATTGGGATGGAGGGTTCCTGCTATTATAACAAGGAGACAGGCAAGCCTAGCGATTTGATTTATAGTGACTATGTAGTTGAATCGGAGTTCAACGATTATGTCCGTTTCGAGTTTAATGATGACGGAGTGGTGGAATCCATAACCAGAAGGTGATGTTTTACATCCCAAAGGAACCGTAGATTCGAATCTGCCACAACTCCGGAAAACTCTTGCGGATACCCGGGGATAGAAACGGACATCGGCAGAATTTTCCCCCTCTGTCAGCAATATTGAATGATTGTTTTCCCGGTTTCGAATGAAAAAAGAAGTGATGATTGGTCTTTTATATGTCGGTTGCTGTATTCCTATTCCTGGTCTGTTCTTTCCGGACGATCCCTGAGCAGTATTTTTCTGATCAAAAAAGAAAAACCCACAAAAAACGCAACGATCATGACGATGTTCAAGATATTGGGCATCGTCGATCACCACCCTGATGCCATCGAAAAGGATCCCTCAAAAAAGGATGAAGATGGCCTACTATGACCATTATGGCATTGGCGGAAGGAATTGTCAATGAATTTGCGCAATATTCTGATATCTTTGCCTCTGCAATCCATCGGAATTATTTTGTGTTCAGGATACCGTCAAGATAAACATCGGCGATGCTCTGCCCGTATGCGGGATTCGGGGCCCAGCGCCCCCCCAACTCCTCGACATAGCGGATTGTGCCTGCCGAGGGGGTTGTCAGGACAACATGGTAACGCGGGTGGGGGGTGCCGATAGGCGTTCCGGATTTTCCGAAGATGTAGGCATTTATATGGTTGTAATGCCCCCTTACCCCATCCTCGGGGCTGTCAAAGGCCTGGTGGTCCTCGGTCTCATCCCCGGTGGGGTTACCGGTCTTTATCCCTGCCCAATTGTTCTGATAGGGCCGGACATTGCCCGTGAACAGGCCGAAATTGGTCTCCTTGGCAGACTGTGCATAGAGCACTTCCGGCCTGATACCGGTGAGTTCTCCATATTGCCAGTATGTCGGGGCAATATCGATGAATCTCTGATGATACTTGTAGTTTCCCTCATTATCTTTCCCCCGCTTCCTGACCCACCGTTGTGCCTTCTCCACGGTGGCCAGGGCCGGGCCGAGCAGCGGGGTCTTCTCGATAGGGAATTTTTGAACCAGCTCCACGGTTTTTCTCAATATCATGATTGCATCTCCGACATCGATTTCCTTCCCGATGGTTACCTTTGCCCGGCGGGCGCCTTCCATGCCGTAAATTTCTTTTATCTTTTCGTGGCCGACCACATCCCGCAGAACCAGGATGGCATCATTAACGTCTGTATGCCCGTCATTGTTGACGTCACCGTAATGAATCACATCGGCGGCTGCCCTGCCGGGAAACCATATCGAGGCCAGCAACAAAATGGCAAATACCAGTGCCACGCTTTTGAAAGATTTCATCTGCAGCATCTCCAATCGATAGCGTTCAATCTTGCTGAAGGAGGCCGTCTTCCCATCTCCCGTGCTGTTCCACCCCGTCGGGAAAGGTAAGTACGCCTTCCCCATGCATCCGGTTGTCCCTGAATGACCCGCTGTACCGGGTGCCATCACCCATCGTCAGTATGCCCTGACCTTCACGTTTGTTGCTTTTGTATTCTCCTTCGTAACTGGTGCCGTCTTCCTGCAGGTAGATACCTTTCCCATGCATCAGCCCTTTTTCAAAGGTTCCTATGTAAATATCGCCGTTATCGTTGATCAATGCCCCCGTTCCATGCGGCAGCCCCATCTGCAGTTCTCCGACATATCTGATTTCCGGATAGGTGATCGTTCTCATTTTGGAGCTATGATGACGGGGCTTTCCCTCCAGGATCAGCACCCCCTTTCCGTGTGGTTCCCCCTTTCTGGTTTCACCCAGATACTCGATGTTGCCGAAGGCGAGTACCTGAAAAGAACCCTGGTAAACAACATTGCCATCGACGGTCAATATCCCTTTTCCCCGTGGCACCCCGTCTTCCGTTTCTCCTGCAAAGGTCATACCCATATAATCAATGACCTCTTCATCTGTTTCAAGATTCAGGGGTGTCAGCTTCAGGATGATCATGGCGGCGATGCCGATCAGGATCACTACCGTTGCAAGCAATAACCAGGAAAGAGCGCCAGATATTTTTCCGCTTTCGTGTGAAATATCGGTCAGACCCATGTTCCCGCCCGATTCGTTTTCATTCATCATCTTTCACCGCCAATCAGTTGATCACACTTTTACAATCATTTTTTACAATTATTATATCAACTCTTTTGCCGGTAGGGTATAACATTTTTAACCAATGGCCGATAGTCATTTTTTTATATCCAGAAGGTGGCAGACAGTTATTTTTTCCATTCCTTCCCCGGTGAACAGCATTATTTCCCCTTTCCGGACATCTTTCTTTATGACGACCCCCCTGACAATGCGGGAATCCGCCCCTTTATTTCCCGGGGTCTTTATCTTGAAAGCAATCCGCGTTCCCAACCTCAGGGATTCATCCAGGAGGCGTTCAAATTCATCCAGCTGTTGTTCATCGATGTGGGAAAAGTTGTCCTTCCTGTCTCCGTCCCTATTTTTCGATTGCAAAGACAGTTCCATCCGGTGTTCGTGGAGCATCATCCGGCTACACAAAAATTGGTTGTAGATCTTCTTGCTCATCTTTCATGCCCCCCTATTCTCGTGGAGGATTCCAGAAAACAACCCCCCGAAGCGAGCGATGAAAGGCGGAATATGGCGGTTGGCCCGTAACGCTGCCTTATTTCATCCATGGCTTTTCCCAGTTTTCTCTCTTTCTCCCTGTTTCCCAAAAAAGAGAGTTGTATCCGGTCTACATCCACGAGCTGCGAAAGAGAGACTCCCAGTCTGCGGATTGCCCTTCCATCCCAGTATGTTTTGAACAGTTTCAGGAGCGGGGAGTAAATGTCCATCGTCCGGGCGCTGGGTTCAGGCAATGTCCTTTGACGGGAAAAACCCGAGGGCGCATCAAAATCGGCCCCCTGGCAGTAGAGGTGTACAACCCGGGCAGCCTTGTGTATAGCTCTTGCCCGGTAACAGGTTTCTTCCGCCAGCTCGAGCAGAACTGTCTCGATCTCCTCTATCTTCCTGTAGTCCCGGGGCAGGGTCATGGAGTGGCTTACCCCTTTCTGTTCTCCGGCAACCGTGGTCAGAATTTTTGAATAGTCAATGCCATGGGCATTGAGCCACAGGATTTCCCCGTTCGCTCCCCAGCGGCGCCTGAGGGTTTCCCGGGACAGAAGGGCAAGGTGTCCGATATTTCTGATTCCCATACGCTGCAGATTGTAATTCATCCGTTTTCCCACACCGAAAAGGTCGCTGATCGGCAGGGGCCAGACGAGGCGGGAATAATTCCGGGCAGATAATTCAAAAACGCCTTCCTCGTTTTTTTTGGCAAAGCGGTCGCAGGCCATCTTGGCCTGGAGCAGATTGCTGCCGATTCCTATCCTGGAATTGATGCCGGTTTCTTTGCGGATAGCCTCGATAATGGAAAAAGCCATCGTATGCGGGTCACCAAACAATTTTTCACAACCGGTGATATCCAGAAACTGTTCATCTATGGAATAGGGAAAAAGACGGTCAGTAAATTGCGAAAGTATATCGGTGATGGCCAGGGAGATGTCGATATAAAGTTTCATATGCGGTTTCACATAAATGATGTTGGGGCAAAGGCTTCTACCTTCCCCCGCCCACATTCCTGTCCTTATCCCCCATGCTTTGGCCTCCTTGTTTGCCGCCAGAATGATGCCCCGGCGCTGTTCCGGATCCCCGCATACGGCTACCGGTTTTCCGCGCAAGGAAGGATTGGCGGCAATTTCTACACTGGCATAGAAAGATTCCATATCGACAAGTAAAATTTTTCGTTCTTTCATTTGATGGCCATGCCCCCGCAATCACAATATATGGAACATATGTTCGTGTATAGAATATAACATAACTTTTCCCGCAAGGAAAGGGGGTCATCTTTTCCGGGGTTTTATTGATCGGGAATACAATAACACCCTGGCCCGGTTTCCCGCCCCGGTCCGGGGGCATTCCTTTCATTTATCAAACTGAAAGCATGGCAGAAGGGAACCTTGTTCATTTTGAGGCAGAATCCTCCCGCGGCCGGAATGGCACCACCAGGTCGAGGATCGGGGTACAAAAAAACTCCCCTTCCGATGAAGGGGAGTTTTTATTTTAAAAAAAACGGAATCAACTGTTCACGCCCCAGATACCCCCCAATGCCCCGAAAATAAAACCCAGGAATACCTTGCTCACAAAAGCAAAACCGAGAGTGAAATTTTCGATGAATATAAAACCCAGAATCAACACCAGTGCCACGTAAAATAGCCCCACGATACCGCCATTGAGCCATCCCTTGCTTCCAATTTTTTTTCCCGTGAAGTGGGAGCCGGCGAGTAACCCCACCAGGCTTACCGCGAAAACCATTATGGAAGAATAGCGTTCCGGGGCATCGGTCCAGTGGATAACCGCTGTACCGACAAGAAGCAGGAGGGCAGATATCGTGATGGCCAGCAGAAGTCCCTGCAATATGGCTGGAAGAAAAACGTTACCCTCTTTTTCGGGATACGTAACGTCCCTCAAGTTCCCCTGATTTTGAGCCATGAATTCTACCCCCTGAAAAATATTGTCTTGCCTTGTTTATCCTGTTGGTAGAATTTATGCCCCCGGGTTATTTTTTATGTCAGCATTTATTTTACTCCGTCAATACGGAGTCAATCCCGTTGCGGTTGATTTTGATGTTGATGTTGTCGGCAATGCGTATTGACAGCGTCTCCTCCTGTATTTCCTTGATCACACCGTGTATACCCCCTATGGTGACCACCCTGTCACCTTTTTTGAGGTTGTTGAGCATTTCTTGCCTCACTTTTTGCTGTTTTTGCTGGGGTCTGATCAACAGAAAATAGAAAAGAACCAGTAACAGTATAAAAGGCAGAAACATGGACAGGTTTTCAAGTCCCGGCATCCGTAACACTCCTTTCTGTTGTTTTTTTAAACCTTCCTACCCTCCCATAACGTATTGCACCTGCTCCAATCATCATTTTTTATAGCCGCTCTTATCCCTAGCATATATTTTTCCAAAAAATAAAGATTATGATACGTCGTCAATCTGAATCCCAGAATCTCGTTGGCACAGATCAAATGGCGAAGATACGAGCGGGAATAATTTTGACAGGCATAGCACTTGCATTTTGGTTCAATCGGCTGCATATCCGATGCATATGCCGCGTTTCTCAGGTTCAGATAGCCATCGTTCACGAATACCCTTCCGTTGCGAGCCATCCTGGTGGGCAGAACGCAATCAAATATATCTATACCAAGCCTGGCCCCCTGCAGAAGCGCATCGGGTGAACCTACCCCCATCAGATAGCGAGGGCGATCCTCCGGTAACGGGGGGATCGTATGTTCCAATGTTTCGTACATCAATTCCTTCGGTTCGCCGACACTGAGCCCCCCGATAGCATATCCGGGAAACTCCAACTCCAGAAGTTCATGGCTACTTCGTTCCCGGAGATCCCTGTATATACCCCCCTGAATGATGCCGAAGAGTGATTGGTCACGGCGCAGGTGTTGCGATTTGCAACGTTCTGCCCAGTGTGTGGTCCTGCGCACTGCTTCCTCCACCTCTGCATGGCTGGCGGGATATGGGGGGCACTGATCAAAAGCCATGATTATGTCCGCTCCAAAGATATTCTGAAGGAGCGTTGCTCTTTCCGGGGTCATGAAATGTGTTGATCCATCCAGATGGGAACGAAATGTTACCCCTTCATTGGTGATTTTTCGAAAATCCCCCAGACTGAAAACCTGAAACCCCCCGCTGTCGGTCAGGATCGGGTTGGGCCATGCCATGAATCGGTGCAATCCCCCGTGGCGCGCAATTATTTCCGCCCCGGGGCGCAGAAAAAGATGATAGGCGTTGCTCAGTATCATCTGCACACCTATTTCCCCGAGTTCTTCCGGCGAGATGGTCTTTACCGTTCCCAGAGTTCCCACGGGAAGAAAGGCAGGCGTTTCGATATGGCCGTGGGGCGTGGTTATGGTCCCCAGGCGGGCAGAAGTAGTTGAGCATTTCTTAATGATTTTGAATCTTACCGGCATGTTACCTCCCCAAACATTACCAGCTTATATCAGTCAAAATAGCGTGTCAAATGTTGGTCACAAGATGAGCATTGCATCCCCGAAACTATAAAACCGATACCTCTTCAGAATAGCCTCCTGATAAAGGCGCATAACCTCGTCCCTGCCCATGAAAGCACTTACCAGCATCAGCAGGGTGGAACGGGGCAGGTGGAAATTGGTCAGCAAGGCATCGGTGATCTGAAATGAATACCCCGGATAGATAAATAGATCCGTTTGTCCTTTTCCCTCCCCGAGTTGCCCCTTCTCATCAACAAGGGATTCCATGGCCCGGCAGGAAGAGGTACCTACGGCAATAACCCTGCCCCCCCTGTCTCCGGTCCGGTTGATCTCCCTGGCAGCGTCTGAAGGGATAGTATAATATTCCATGTGCATCTCATGATCCCTGATGTCATCGGATTTAACCGGTTTGAATGTGGCCGCACCTATATGTAAAGTCAGGAAGACCCGGCTAACACCCCGGTATTCAAGTTTTTCGAATAGATCCCTGGTGAAATGGAACCCGGCTGTCGGCGCCGCTACGGATCCTTCTATTTCGGAATAAACGGTCTGATAACTTTCAGGATCCTTCAACTCTTTTTTTATATATGGCGGCAGAGGCACTTTCCCGACAAGATTGAGCGTGTTTTCCAGCTGTTTTTCCTCTTTGAAATATACAAGGCGATGACCGCTATCCAATATTTTTTCTATAACCCCTTCCAGGCCGTCAAAAACAACGGTGCTTCCCGGAAGTGCCCTCCGACCAGGCTTGACCAGCGCTTCCCATCTGCCATCTGCATGTTTGTTCAATAGAAAAATTTCAACTTTACCGCCGGTATCCGGTTTTTTGCCGATCAGGCGTGCCGGTATTACCCTCGTGTTGTTCAGAACAAGAAGGTCTCCTTCTTCCAGAAAGGCGGGTAATTGTTGAAAAGTTGAATGTTCAATATGACCACTTTTACGCCTGTAAACCAGTAGTCGCGATTGATCGCGATCTGTCAACGGTTCCTGTGCTATCAGCTCCGAAGGCAGCAGGTAGTCATATTGAGCCAGACTATAAAGAGAATCATGGGATGATGTTGTTTTTTTTATCTGATCCGCCACCTATCTGTTTTAGTGCCTGAAAAAAACACGTATCAAGAAAGACAGGATGATACTTATCACTACACATGTAACCAGGGGAAAGTAAAAGACAAAATTTCCTTTTTCAACAATTATATCTCCGGGCAGGCGGCCCAACCCGAGTCGGCCGAGAAAGATAAAGATGAGCCCCATCAGAACAATCAGTACCCCGACAACCAGCAACATCTTGCCCAGCGTGCCCGTGTCAAACACTCTTTCCTGCACCTCCCGGTTCAATCTTGCAGTTTGATAGGCAAAATTGCGATTTCAATCAAACAGGCGTTCCTGTTCATCGAGAGGCTCGGGATAATGAAGGTAACGATATGCCTCCCTGGTCACCACTCTCCCCCTGGCGGTCCTCTTGACAAATCCCAGTTTCATGAGGTAAGGTTCGTAGACATCCTCTATCGTCTCCGTCTCCTCACTGATAGACGCTGCCAGGGTATCGATTCCTACCGGGCCACCATCATATTTTTCAATTATTACTTCCAGCAGGCGACGGTCAATCTCATCCAGCCCGTATCGATCGAGTTCGAGCATATTCAGGGCCTGACGGGCTACTTCTGCGGTTATATCTCCTGCAGCTTTCACCTGCGCAAAATCCCGCACCCGCCGCAGCAGGCGATTGGCAACACGGGGTGTTCCCCTGGATGAACGGGCCAGATCATGGGCCCCCTCTTCCGATATTTTTAAACCTAGAATCTTTGCTGATCGCTTGATTATCTTGATAATATCGTCAATTTCGTAAAAGTCCAACCTTTCTATGACTCCGAAACGGTCGCGCAGGGGTGATGTAAGCATACCGGCACGCACCGTAGCTCCGATCAGGGTAAATGGAGGCAGTTCCAGCCTCAGCGAACGGGCTCCAGGCCCCTTGCCTATTATTATATCCAACGCCGAATCTTCCATTGCCGGGTAGAGAATTTCCTCAACATAGCGGTTCAATCGATGTATTTCATCGATAAAGAGAACATCCCCCGATTCAAGATTGGTCAGCAATGAAGCCAGGTCCCCCGGTCTTTCCAGTGCCGGCCCCGAAGTGACCTTGATATTCACACCCATTTCATGTGATATGATATGCGACAGGGTGGTTTTACCCAGTCCGGGGGGGCCATAAAGCAAAACATGGTCCAGGGACTCCTTTCTACCCCGTGCCGCCTGTATGTAAATATCCAATTTCTCTTTGATCTTCTTCTGCCCGATAAATTCATCCAGCGTCCGGGGCCTTATACTATGCTGAAAGGTATCCTCTTCCTGTATCTTTGATGAAACGATTCTTTCTTTCAAACTGTTTACCCCCTACATTTCAACGAGAAGCCAGCTTCTTCAATGCCAGTTTGACCAGATCTTCGGTAGAAGGAGTTTCCTCCTCTGCAAGTACAAGATTCAGAACCGGTAACAATTCGCTGCGTGAATAGCCTAGATTGCTGAGAGCCCTGAGCGCCTCCTCCCTGGGACCGGGTTTTGAAATTCCGGAAGTTTCCCAGGCTGCTGGAAGGGCAACCAACTCCTGCATCTTCTCTCTCAATTCCAGAATCAGGCGTTGCGCCAGTTTTTTCCCTATTCCCGGGACTATGCAGAGCGTTTCTATATCGCTCTCCAGGATGGCCCCGTAAAAATCTCGGGCGGGTAGTGTTCCCAGCACGGAGAGTCCAAGGCGGGGGCCAAACCCGGGAACACTTGTGATCAGGTCAAAAAGGATCCGTTCCTCGGAAGTGGAAAAACCGTAAAGGTTTACCCCATCTTCCCTGATTATCAGCCGGGTGAAAAGATGAAGTTCCGTTCCGGGTTGCCAGCTATTATTTTCAAAATAAGAGAGGGGAACATCGATCTTTACCCCCACGCCGCCAACACCCACGGTAATCCAACCCGGTTCTTTTTCCGTGATTACCCCTTTTATGTAGTCAATCATTTCCGGATCTTCCTTTCAACAGCTCCGTCCACCTGCTCTGCTGAAGATGACACAGGCAGACAGCCAGGGCATCCGATTCATCGTCGTGGCGGAATTTATGCTCGATAATATTCAAGTGAATTTTGACCATTTTCTGAACCTGATCTTTTGTGGCCCGCCCATAACCTGTCACCATCTGTTTGATCTGAAGCGGCGTGTATTCAAATACTTCAAGTTTGTAGAATGCTGCGGCAAGCAATATAACTCCCCTTGCCTCACCGACCTTGATGGCCGTGGTAACATTTTTATTGAAAAATATTTTTTCCAGGACCAGGGCACGGGGTTGGTAAGTATTGATAATTTCGTCAACGGATGTATGGATAATTTCCAATCGTTCCGGTACATCCATATTCTTGTCCGTGGAAATACAACCGGAATCAATGCGATTGTATTCCCCCTGGCCCGTTTTTTCAACGACACCGTAACCTACAAGAGCCAGTCCTGGATCGATACCTACAAGGCGCATGTTTTTTCTCCTCATCCGGTTACATCTATGTTTTTTTATTCTTTAAATCCCCGGTTGATTCCTTCCCGTACAAAAAAATAAGCCGGATAATGGTACATCCGCTTGGTTGCTGATCAAGCAAAGAAAAAAAACCAGCGCCCGATCGTTGTCGAAAACGAATCGGCGCCTTACGACGAAAAGTCTTCCAGCAATTCGATCATCTCTTCGTTGCTGTGGAATATAACGCCATCATCGAGGATTTCCCTGTTGATGTCTTTTACTTCAATTTCCAGGTCCTCGATCAACACTCCCCTGGGGGGGATTCCCCTGAACTTGGCAATTTTTCCATCATGATTCCCCAGGTAGTAATGCCCATGGCAATCGGGGCAGAGTTCACCAACAAAAGTAAATATTTTCTGCCCATCAAATTCTGCAAAATACCATCCTTCCGGAAGAACAAGATCCACTGTGTCCCCCTCCCCCGCCGATGCTGCAGAGTTCAGGTTCATCGCAGCAGATATCTCGGGTGGCAATGTGGACACGTATTCCGTTCTATTATGTTGGCAGACGGTAAAGATGTATTGCAAGCCGACAAGTTTGTTCTCTTCAGTTGTTTCGGATATTTCTCCCCTACCCTTCCACGGGATATATTTTTCATATACGCCTTCACCGAAAATGACCAGAATACCCCCTGCTATCATCAATACTGCCACCATGACAACGATGTAAACATGCTTTCTGGACCCCACATCTTTTTTCAAAATAATATCTCCTTTTCGAAAACATCGATCATCCCTATTCTGCCCCCAAAAGGGGAATTTCTATACTTGTTTTTCCAGAAATGGTCTATTTCTCGCTATTCTTTCATTTTTTCAGCCAGATCGGCAGCAGTGTCTTTCAGATTGCGGGCCAGTTCACTCAGCTCCTGAACGGAAGCTGATTGTTGTTGCGCTGTTGCTGCCATGTTTTCACTGTTAGCTTCCAGCGCTTCTCCCATGGTAGCCAGGTCCACGATCTGTGCACTTACAGTTTCGATGGCGGCAATAATTTCCTTTAAATTATCGGCTGTTTTTTCTATTACCACCGAGCTTTCCTTGATCTGTTTCACGCCATGGGAAATCTCTTTCATGGTGGCACTGGATTCCAGCTCGTTTTCTTCCACTATTGCGGAAATATTGCTGGCAGAAAGTGCAGTCTGTTCCGACAATTTTCTGACCTCATCAGCAACCACGGCAAAACCCTGTCCATAGCTACCCGCTCTTGCAGCTTCGATAGCCGCATTCAATGCAAGAAGGTTGGTCTGGCTGGAAATTTCATTGATGGAGGTTACCATTTTGCCTATTTCCATCGTTTTCTTGATTACCCCTTCAACCGAACTCAATACCCCTTCAATAACTTTCCCGATTACGTCAATCTGTTTGTGAGTATTTTCTACTTCTTCACGCCCCACGGAAGCCTTCTCGTTCACCGTTTGACTTGACTCGGCCATCCTGTTGGACCTCATCGACAACTCCTGAACACTGGTTGCAAACTCGTTGGCTGTGGAAGCGATTTCCTGTACCGAAGCATTGATACTTTCTGCAGAACTGAACAGGTCTTCACTGGCATCCGAAACCTTTTCCGCTGCCTCCTGGGAACTCTGGACCATATTTTCGGCTTTCAATCTTAACTTTTTGGCTTCTTCCTCGGATGAAATTATCAAATTGATCAGGTTGTAACCCTTCACCGCGGTAACGATGGCACATCCTATCACCAGAACGAAGGTCAACGGATTCCCGACCAGGTCAGCCAACCCCATTCCTACAAGTCCAGGTCCGGGAACATACAGTATCAGTACCAGGTTGATGGTGAAGCAGATTATACCCCCGATGATCATGATGGGCAAGTTGTAATACATGATTCCGGCAACAACGATCGCCAGCCACAATGGGGTCAAAAAGACCGCTTTCTGTATCAGTACGACAATTACAACCACGGCTGCAACAATGGTAACCATCAGCAAATATTTTATGAAGCCTTCGGCCGGGTAATATATCCAGATCACGGTAGCAATGACAAACAACACAAATACTATACCCATGGCCATGAGGATCGTGTTCAAAGAAGTTACTGCCATACCGGTAAGTTTTGAAAACAACAACATGCCAAAACCGCCTACGAAAACCCCCCAGAGCAATTTGATCGCCAGAGAATTGGTAGAGATTTCGTTCTGTTTAAGAAATTCCATCGACGATTCCCCTTCCTTGAAAATTAAAATGAATGATTGTAACATCAAAAACCGTAAAATAATAACAGTCCCCTGATTAGAATTATATGTCAATCTTCAAAATAATCAAATAAATGATAGATGGAGAAGGTATCGTAGTTGGAGAATGTTGAAAAAATCATCGAGGCGCGGAATGTTTTATCATTATTCATGCGACAGCTTTATAATACCCTGCAGCCTGGTGGCACTTCCCAATCGGGCCTGATAAGCACATCTTTTCCATCATGCGAGGCAATCTTGAGGATGATTGCTTCCTCATCCCCATCCGTGGAGACGTTTACTATGGCGATAACAAGACGTCCTTCAAGCGTATTTTCATCGTAATTTTCGGTAAGTTCGATGACACCATCCATCATCCCTGCTTCACCGAAATCAACCTTGACATGGTATTTTTGCAGAGAAATATCTTCGTCACTGACAAAAACTTCCGCAACACGACCGACACGCATATCTGCTTTCACAAAATCTTCGTAAGTGATCATTTTCTTCTTTTCTACTAATTTGATTTTCGTCCCCTCCTGATTCGATTACCTCTGCTTGCATTGCAAACCGACAGATGAGCCGCTTACCTTTGATACTATTTTATCCAGGAGTATGACGATTATAAGTGTAATTTACTTTGTTTTTTGTACAAACCAAGGGGCAGATCTTTTCTGATCTGCCCCTCTGGTATGAATAGGTTCTCCGGCAGGGACCTACTCTCCCGGGGGCTCTCGCCCCGAGTACCATCGGCGCTGGAGGGCTTAACGGCCGTGTTCGGGATGGGAACGGGTGTGGCCCCTCCGCCATTCCTGCCGGAAACTTTTGTATTGTTCTCTCAGTACTGCATAGTGTCATATTTTCGGTTTCAGATCAAGTCCTCGACCTATTAGTACCGGTTAGCTGAAAGCATTGCTGCTCTTACACTTCCGGCCTATCGACCAGATCTTCTTTCTGGGGTCTTGATCCCGTGCCGAGGCACGGGATAGGGAAACCTCATCTCAGGGTAGGCTTCGCGCTTAGATGCTTTCAGCGCTTATCCCTTCCGAACATAGCTACCCAGCGGTGCTCCTGGCGGAACAACTGGTAGACCAGAGGTTCGTCCACCCCGGTCCTCTCGTACTAGGGGCAGCTCCCTTCAAGTTTCCTGCGCCCACGACAGATAGGGACCGAACTGTCTCACGACGTTCTGAACCCAGCTCGCGTACCGCTTTAATGGGCGAACAGCCCAACCCTTGGGACCTGCTTCAGCCCCAGGATGCGATGAGCCGACATCGAGGTGCCAAACCTCCCCGTCGATGTGAACTCTTGGGGGAGATAAGCCTGTTATCCCCGGGGTAGCTTTTATCCGTTGAGCGATGGCCCTTCCACCCGGAACCACCGGATCACTAAGCCCGTCTTTCGACCCTGATCGACCCGTCGGTCTCACAGTCAAGCTCCCTTCTGCCTTTACACTCTGCGCGCGATTTCCAACCGCGCTGAGGGAACCTTTGGGCGCCTCCGTTACCTTTTGGGAGGCGACCGCCCCAGTCAAACTGCCCACCTGACAATGTCCCCAAACCGGCTGACGGCTCAAGGTTAGAACTTCAATCTTGAAAGGGTGGTATCCCAAGGATGGCTCCACCGAAACTGGCGCTTCGGTTTCCAAGCCTCCCACCTATCCTGTACGTCCAACACCAAAGCCCAATATCAGGCTACAGTAAAGCTCCACGGGGTCTTTCCGTCTTGTCGTGGGTAACCAGCATCTTCACTGGTAATACAATTTCACCGGGTCCCTCGTTGAGACAGCGCCCAAGTCGTTATGCCTTTCGTGCAGGTCGGAACTTACCCGACAAGGAATTTCGCTACCTTAGGACCGTTATAGTTACGGCCGCCGTTTACTGGGGCTTGGATTCAGAGCTTGCACCCCTCCTCTTAACCTTCCAGCACCGGGCAGACATCAGCCCCTATACATCGTCTTGCGACTTAGCAGAGACCTGTGTTTTTGATAAACAGTCGCTTGGGCCTCTTTATTGCAACCCCCTCGGGCTCCATCAGTAAATAACTTCACCCTGACGGGGCACCCCTTCTCCCTAAGTTACGGGGTCAGTTTGCCGAGTTCCTTAACGAGGGTTCTCCCGCGCGCCTGAGGATACTCTCCCCGCCTACCTGTGTCGGTTTACGGTACGGGCACCAATGGACCTCACTAGAGGTTTTTCTCGGCAGCATGGGATCAGCTAGTTCGTTACTTGTAATTTTTCACTCCCCATCACGCCTCGGAATTAGCAAGTCGGCGGATTTGCCTGCCAACTCTTCCTACACGCTTGGACGCACTAGAACCAACAGTGCGCTATACCTACCCTCCTGCGTCACCCCATCGCTGATAACGGTCCAAAGGTGGCACTGGAATCTCCACCAGTTGTCCATCGCCTACGCCTTTCGGCCTCGGCTTAGGTCCCGGCTTACCCTGAGCGGACGAACCTTCCTCAGGAAACCTTAGGCTTGCGGCGGACAGGATTCTCACCTGTCTTATCGTTACTCATACCGGCATTCTCACTTTTACAAACTCCACCGCTTCTTGCGATACGGCTTCAGCGCTTGTAAAACGCTCCCCTACCACCCCAAAATCTAACAAGTTAAATCTCAGGATCCGAAGCTTCGGTAGCAGACTTGAGCCCCGTTGAATTTTCGGCGCAGAATCACTCGACCAGTGAGCTATTACGCACTCTTTAAATGGTGGCTGCTTCTAAGCCAACATCCTGGTTGTCTGGGCAGTCCCACTTCCTTTGACACTTAGTCCGCATTGGGGACCTTAGCTGTCGGTCTGGGCTGTTTCCCTCTCGACTACGAATCTTATCACCCGCAGTCTGACTCCCAAGGTCTACATCTACGGCATTCGGAGTTTGAATGGGGTCAGTAACCTTATTGGGCCCCTAGCCCAATCAGTGCTCTACCTCCGTAGACTAACCCTTGAGGCTAGCCCTAAAGCTATTTCGGGGAGAACCAGCTATCTCCGAGTTCGCTTGGCTTTTCACCCCTACCCACAGCTCATCCCCCGATTTTTCAGCATCGGTGGGTGCGGGCCTCCACTTAGTTTCACCTAAGCTTCACCCTGGCCATGGGTAGATCACTCGGTTTCGGGTCTATGACTGGCAACTGAAACGCCCTGTTCAGACTCGCTTTCGCTACGGCTCCAGAACGTGAGTCCCTTAGCCTCGCTGCCAACCATAACTCGCCGGCCCGTGCTACAAAAAGTACGCCATCACACTTGGTTCATTAATGAACCAATAGTGCTCTGACTGATTGTAGGCTCATGGTTTCAGGTTCTATTTCACTCCCCTCCCGGGGTGCTTTTCACCTTTCCCTCACGGTACTGGTTCACTATCGGTCGTCAGGTAGTATTTAGCCTTGGAAGGTGGTCCTCCCAGATTCACACGGGATTCCTCGTGCCCCGCGCTACTCGGGTATTAACCCAAAGAAGCCATCACGGTTTGAACTACAGGACTGTTACCCTCTACGGTGTGCCATTCCAGACACTTCGTCTACCATGACGGTTGGTAACTTCTTCGTGCAGCCCGCCGACCACACACAGGTTAAACCCACAACCCCGCCAATGCAGCATCGGCAGATTACCAACACATCGACGGTTTAGGCTAGATCCCCGTTCGCTCGCCGCTACTGGGGGAATCGCTGTTGCTTTCTTTTCCTCCGGGTACTAAGATGTTTCAGTTCCCCGGGTATAGCTTCCGTGGCTTATTTTATTGGGCCACGGATACCACAGTATTATCCATGGTAGGTTGCCCCATTCGGAAATCCCCGGATCAGACGCTCGCTTGCAGCTAACCGAGGCTTATCGCAGCTGACCACGTCCTTCTTCGCCTCCTGACACCAAGGCATCCACCATGAGCCCTTATTAACTTAACCCGATGAAAATATAAACACTATGCAGTTCTCAAAGAACAATATCTCACAAACAAAAGAAGAAGAAATAAAACTCCAAAAAAACAAATTCTTCTTCCAGTGTTTCCATGGTGGAGATGAGCGGATTCGAACCGCTGACCCCCTGCTTGCAAGGCAGGTGCTCTCCCAGCTGAGCTACACCCCCCGCTTGTAAGAAACAGGATTTCGCATGCAAGCCAGATAAAACATCCTTGCATCAATATCCATTCCCCGAATCGGTGAATAATACCCTCCGTTTCGGGGTTCCAAATGGTGGGCCTAAGTGGATTCGAACCACTGACCTCACGCTTATCAGGCGTGCGCTCTAGCCAACTGAGCTATAGGCCCATCCATTCTCTCAAAACTGAACAGGGCAAGTTCATGCTCCATAGAAAGGAGGTGATCCAGCCGCACCTTCCGATACGGCTACCTTGTTACGACTTCACCCCAATCACTAACCCCACCTTCG